>HHCFJ05603__coassemble_412_pt1 | contig 32380 bp, 29 predicted proteins | sample HHCFJ05603__metabat2_low_PE_011 | metagenome-assembled genome bin HHCFJ05603
TAGAGGATCTGACCATGCAAAATCTGGTGCTGACGCTTGTCACCATATTGCTTTTGGTAAGTGTCGGGGGCTTTCTTGTCATTTTGCAGCGGAAACACACCCGGCGTTTGACCGATATTGCTTTTATGGATGAGATAACCGGCGGCTGGAATGAACTTCGCTTCCGGCTGGAAGCAGAACAGATACTGGAATCGTCGGATGCCGTCTGGTCCATAGTATCGGTGGATATCGCGGATTTTACCTTTCTCAACAATATTTATGGCGCACAGGCCGGCGATGCCGTACTCCGTCATGTCTTTGCACAAATCAGGGACATGCTGCAGCCGGGCGAAATTGCGGCGCGCAGTTCCGCAGATATTTTTTATATTTTGCTTCAGACGCAGGACCGGGATGCAATCACCCGCAGGCTGTCGGGCCTCAAACGCAACGCCGAAGCCTTTACCGGATTGGATAACGGAAGCTACCGGTTCGAGCTGCGTGCCGGCGTGTATCTGATCCACGATTGCAGCCGCAATCTCGCCTGGATGGAAGAAAGCGCCAACCTTGCCCGGAAATACCGGGACGGGCAGGAATGTTCGTTTTATCGCGAAGAAAAGATGCAGGAGCAAAAGCTTGAGCGTGAACTTATCAGCGATATGCCGTCCTCCCTCCGCAGCGGTGCATTTGAGGTATATCTGCAGCCCAAGGTGCGCCTGTCCGACGGCTGTATCAGCGGCGCGGAGGCGCTGATACGATGGAACCATCCCGAAAAGGGCATGTTATCGCCCGGGATCTTCATCCCTATTTTGGAAAAGGCAAAAATGATCAGTCGACTTGACCATTTTATGTTTGAACAGGTCTGCCTGCTGCTGCAGCGCTGGCAGCAGGAAAGCCGGGAAACTTGCGTCATATCCGTAAACCTGTCGCGGCAAAATCTGTCTATTCCCGACCTGCTGCAGCAATATCGTGCGATCTGCGAACGCTATGGTGTCGCACCTTCCAGCATTGAACTGGAGCTGACAGAAAGCATTTTCATGGAAAATACGGCATGGATGCAAAAGTTCGTACAGGAAATGCATCAGCTCGGCTTCCGCTGTTCGCTGGATGATTTCGGGGCGGGTTATTCTTCACTTGGCCTGCTCAAGGACCTGGATATCGACGTCATCAAGCTGGACCGGAGCTTTTTTGCCGGAAATGTACCGGACGGCGGTAAAGGCCGCTTGATTGTATCCTCCATCCTAAATCTGGCGCAACAGCTGCATATCCATACAGTAGCTGAAGGGATCGAGCAGACAGAGCAGGTCAGCGCGCTGCGCAGGATGGGCTGCGATGTTGTGCAGGGCTTTGTTTTCTTCCGCCCCATGCCCGTAGCGGATTTTGAACAGCAGGCCTATAACGGCGGCAAACTGCGGTGTCTGCCCTGCACTGCAGCTGAAGAACCAAACAACAGCAAGGAGCCTCTCCCTCATGAATGAAGTACTGCGGAAAGAGCGCAAATACCTTATCAACCTGGAACAAATGTACCGTGACACTCATGTCCTGTCGCAGATCCTGCATGAGGATACGCACAACTGCGGCGGCGGGTATATGATCCGTTCACTGTATTTTGATACGCCCGATGACCGGGACTTCCACGAAAAAGAAGACGGCATTGAGCTGCGCCGCAAGATGCGGCTGCGCTGCTATTCTCCGGATGCGGATTTCGCCGTACTGGAAATGAAGCAGAAACAGGGTGATTCGCAGCGCAAGCGCTCGCTCCGTATGTCCCGCACGGATGCGCAGCGCCTGATCCGCGGTGAGTACAGCGTTCTGCTGCAGTATGCCGAGCCATTTGCTGCGGAATGTTTTGCGATGCTGCAGATGCACGCCTATCGTCCCAAATCGGTCGTAGAATATCGCAGGAAGGCGTATATCGCGAAAGAAAACAAAATCCGTATCACGTATGACCACCATATAACCGGTACTGAAAGCTGTTTTGATATTTTCTCGCCCCATCTTCTTCAAAACCCGCTGTTTGATCCCGGCCTGGTGGTGGTTGAAGTGAAATATAACGGTTTTCTGCTCAGTTATATCAAGGATATGATGGATCGGTGCAACGCGAGTGAGCTTTCGGTTGGCAAGTATAGCCTGTCGCGTTCTTTGAGCAAACATTATTATTTCTGATCCCCCGTACCGGCCCCAGCAGCACTACGGCTTCGGGTCGGCAAAACAGAAAAGAGGCAAGCCAGTGAATAATAAATTTGATTTTTTCAAAGACAACAGCACAAAATGGTATATACTGGGTACCATAATCGCCATTGAAATTCTTGTATCCGAGTCCTTCCTGGGATATATCCATATTGAACCGATCTCTATCACCTTTGCGTATATTCCGATCCTGATTGCAGGTGTTCTGATGGGACCCGCCGAGTCCACTGCAGTAGGGGTTGTATTCGGCCTGATCAGTATGGGGAAAGCTTCTGCAAGCTATGTAATGGCCGGCGACCAGGTATTTTCCCCACTGATGAGCGGCCATCCGGTCAACAGCATTATCCTCAGTGTAGGGATGCGCGCCCTGTTCGGTTTTATATCCGGTTTTCTGTATGCGCTGGCTAAAAAGCACAGCCGCCATCCGGATCTGTGGATCTGTATCATTTCCTTTTTCGGCAGGACAATGCACTCCGCCCTCGTGTATGGCTGCATGGCCTTACTGTTTCCGGAGCTGGGCTATGGGGTAGCCGATGTATTCCAGGGCTTCTTTTCCCCCAGCAACTTACTTTCCCTTCTTATAACCGCCGCAATCATCTGGGGCTGCCGGTGCGCGCTGCGCACGCGCTCTTATAAACGTTTTGTGCAGCGTATGAGTATGGTAAAGAACCTCCGGCTCACAGAGACTTACCGAAACCGGCCGCTGGCTATCTTTATCACCACTGAGTTTTGCATTGCCTGCGCGGTAACCGTCTATTTTGTAGGACGCATCCGGTACATGCTGGTGCAGAAAGGGATCGCCGTCTCTGATGAAACCGTTTACGACCTGGTTCTGCTCCAGGCACAATTTTTAATCGGCATACTGGCACTGATGTTCCTGCTGACGGTATTCCAGGTATTCAACCGCAGATGGCACACCTGTGTGGAGTATGAAATACGCCTGGATACGCTCACCGGTGTGTGGAACCGGCGGAGTTTTTTCCAGCGAGGGGAAAGCATGCTGGCCGAGACGAATCGTCAAGCCGCCTGTTATGGCTATTTCATCATGGTGGACGTGGACTGGTTCAAGCAGATCAATGATGAATTCGGCCATCCCGAAGGGGACCGTGTCTTACATGACATTGCCAAATGCCTGCGAGAGATTTTTTCTCCTATTGGGCTGATCGGCCGGCTGGGTGGCGACGAATTCGCCATTCTGATCGATAAGCCGGTTCCGCGCCAGCAGTTGGAGGAAAATCTTGATCAATTCGCCAGACGGATCGACACGCTCAGCAGCGAAGCTTCCAGCCTGACCTGCAGTATCGGTGTGCTCATTATTTCCCACCCGGCGCCGCTCGAAGAACTCTATAAAAAGGCCGACCGGCTGCTCTATCTTGCGAAACAGCAGGGACGAAACCGCTACATCTTCAGCGAATAAGCCGCAGCCATACCGTCATACAAAAAACCGGCTGCCAGTTTTCCTGGCAGCCGGTTGATTTTCGTTATGTCAGTTCAGTCCCCCATGGACAGGCCGAGCGCACGCGCCGCGCGGACGACCTCGCCGTCAGGCGGGACGGTCTTGAGCTTGCCCGCAACCTCGGAGAGCGGCACGGGGACGATCTTGTCGTCCTGCACTGCGACCATATATCCGTATTTCTTCTGTTCGATCAGCTGCGCCGCTGCTGCGCCCAGACGGCTGGTCAGCAGACGATCCGCCGGGCAGGGCGCGCCGCCGCGCTGATAATGGCCCGGGATGGTAACGCGGATCTCCTGGCCGGTCAGCTCCTTAAGCTCGTCCGCAATGCGGTACGAAATCGAAGGATAGGTCATCTTCTCGCGCGCCGCCTTGAACTCCTTTTTGCTCATCTTTGCTTCTTCCTGGCTGATCGCGCCTTCCGCCACAGCAATAATGGAAAAACGCTTGCCGCTCTGCTCGCGCTTCTGGATCGCCTTGGCAATCGCCTTGGCGCTGTACGGGATTTCCGGAATGACAATGATATCTGCGCCGGACGCGATGCCCGCGTACAGCGTCAGCCATCCGGCCTTATGTCCCATGACTTCGACAATAAACACGCGCGAATGGGAGAATGCGGTCGAGTGGATGGAGTCAATAACCGTGGAGGCGATATCCATTGCAGACTGGAAACCGAATGTCATCTCTGTGCCCCAGATATCGTTATCGATCGTCTTGGGAAGCGTGACCACATTCACACCGTTCTGAGAGAGTAAATTGGCCGTCTTATGCGTACCGTTTCCGCCCAGGATGACAAGGCAGTCAAAACCCTCGTCGCGGACCGTTTTGAGCATTTTTTCCAGCTTGGTCTCTTCACTGTCCTCTTCCGCTTTCTGCATTTCCTTGAACGGCTGGCGCGAGGTGCCGAGAATGGTGCCGCCCAGCGTCAGGATATCCGAGAAATCCTTGGGGCTCATCACATGGTAGTCGCCCTCGATCAGGCCGCGGTAGCCGTCCCGGATGCCATAAATGGTCACCTTGTTGCCCAGCTCGTTGTACAGCGTCTTGGCCACGCCGCGCAGCGCAGAGTTCAGGCCCTGACAGTCGCCGCCGCTTGTCAGCATACCGATTTTCATAAGATCGCCTCCTGCATATTTATTATGTTTATCATACCCCTTTTTCCCCCGCTTGTGAAGATGCTTTTTGTATGTTTTGTCCAACCTCTGCTCAACCATTCCTTTTTTGACTGCTTTCCCAGTGAGGAGCTGTTTCAGAGCGAAAATTTTGTGCGATTCGGCAGTTGCCCTGCATCCGTCCTTCGTGGTATCCTTAATGCAGACAGATTCCCTGCAACTGACGGACAAAGGTGGAGCGCAAACCACCGGGGAGCAGGGGTTCCGCAATAAATGCCGACCGTCTGGGCAGTGTCGCAAAAAAGCGATACTGTCCTTTTTTGTTTGCCAAAAAAGGACAGTTCAGCCAGAAAACAGGAGGAGAACAAAACATGAACGCATGGAACACCTTCAACGGCGGCGTTTGGCAGGATGAGATCAACGTCCGCGACTTCATTCAGAAAAACTACACCCCGTACGACAGCGACGGCGCCTTCCTTGCGCCCCCGACCGCACGCACCACTGCGCTGCGCGAAAAATTCGACGCGCTGCTCGCGGAGGAGCGCGACAAGGGCGGCGTGCGCAATATCGACACGGAAACCGTTATCACCATCACCGCATTTGGTCCAGGTTATCTGGACAAGGACAACGAGATCATCGTCGGCCTGCAGACCGACGAGCCCTTAAAGCGCGCCTGCAACCCGTTCGGCGGCATGCGCATGGTGCGCGAGGCGTGCAAGGCCTATGGCTACGAAGTCTCCCCCAAGATCGAGGAGGAGTTCAAATACCACAAAACGCATAACGACGGCGTGTTCTCCGCCTACACCAAGGACGTGCGCGAGGCGCGCCACGTCGGCCTGCTGACCGGCCTGCCGGACGCCTACGGCCGCGGCCGCATCATCGGCGACTACCGCCGCGTTGCGCTGTACGGCGTGGATCGTCTGATCGAAGAAAAGCAGAAGGACAAGGACGCGCTCGGCGCGGTCCCGACCACGGAAACCGAAATCCGCACTGCTGAGGAGCTTTCCGACCAGATTAAAGCGCTGCATGATATGGTCAAAATGGCCGCGTCTTACGGCTTTGACATCACCCGTCCGGCAGAAAATGCCAAGGAAGCCGTCCAGTGGCTGTACTTTGCCTACCTCGCGGGCATCAGGGAGCAGAACGGCGCGGCGATGAGCCTCGGCCGCACCTCCACCTTCCTCGATATCTACTTTGAGCGCGATCTCAAGGCCGGCATCCTGACCGAGTCCGAGGCGCAGGAGATCATGGACGATTTCGTGCTGCACCTGCGCATGGCGCGCCACCTGCGCACGCCCGAATACAACGAGCTGTTCGGCGGCGACCCGATGTGGATCACCGAGGCGGTCGGCGGCATCGGCGAGGACGGCCGCCACATGGTCACCAAGAACAGCTACCGTATGCTTAATACGCTCTACAATCTCAACCCCGCGGCCGAGCCCAACCTGACTGTGCTGTGGAGCGAGCAGCTGCCCGAAAACTGGAAGAAGTTCATCGCCAAGACCTCGATCGACACGGATGCGCTTCAGTACGAGAACGACGACGTGATGCGCCCGCACTTCGGCGACGATTACGCGATCGCGTGCTGCGTTTCCGCGATGCGCGTAGGCAAGGACATGCAGTTCTTCGGCGCGCGCGCCAACATCGCAAAGCTGATGATGATGGCGATCAACGGCGGCCGCGACGAGAACAAGTTCGAGCAGGTCGGCCCGGAAATGCCGGTTTACGAAGGGGAATATCTGGATTATAATGAGGTTATCAAACGGATGGATTTTTACCGTCCGTGGCTGGCCAAGACCTATGTCTCCGCGATGAACACCATCCACTATATGCACGACAAGTACGCCTACGAAAAGAGCCAGATGGCGCTGCACGACACCGAGGTGCGCCGCCTGATGGCGTTCGGCATTGCGGGCATGAGCTGCATGGCGGACTCGCTTTCCGCGATCAAATACGCAAAGGTGCGCCCTATCCGAAACCCGGAGAACGGCATCATCGTGGACTTTACGATCGAGGGCGACTTCCCCAAGTTCGGCAACGACGACGACCGCGTGGATGCCATCGCCTGCGAGCAGGTTGAAAAGTTCTACGAGGCGCTGAAACAGTACCCGCTCTACCGCGGCGCGGTGCACACCCTGTCCATCCTGACCATCACCTCCAACGTGATGTACGGCAAAAAGACCGGCAACACGCCGGACGGCCGCCGCAAGGGCGAGCCGCTCGCGCCGGGCGCAAACCCGATGAGCGGACGCGACAAGTCGGGCGCGCTGGCCTCGCTCAACTCGGTCGCCAAGCTCAGCTATGAATACTGCCGCGACGGCATTTCCAACACCTTCTCGATCACACCGGGCGCGCTCGGCAAGACCGGCGAGGAGCGCGTGGACAATCTGGTCGCGATCATGGGCGGCTACTTCGCGCAGAAGGCGCACCACCTGAACGTCAATGTCATGAACCGTGACACCCTGATGGCGGCTTATGAGCACCCGGAGCAGTACCCCAACCTGACCATCCGCGTGTCGGGCTATGCGGTCAACTTCTACAAGCTCAGCCGCGAGCAGCAGCGCGAGGTCATCTCCCGCACGTTCCACGAGGCGATTTGATTTTTGGCCGCTTGCCAAGCGGCAGGAAGGCGGTACCCACTTTCCAAGTGGGCGGAAGTTTGTGGCCTGCGCGGCCACACTGCGGGCAAGAGGGAGACAACCTGCGGTTTTCTCCCTCTTGTCAATCACCCACTTTCCCTTAGGGCGCGCTGCGCGCGCAAAGGTAAGTACCTGTTTTCGGCCTGCGCCCAGCTTTGGAGACACGGCAAGAAAAACGGGTTCCACCCCAGAGGATGCAGATGGGATAAAAGAGCGCTTATACATCTTCGCAAGCTCTCCCGCTCCCAGGGACAGGCGCGCGGCTTAACAGCCGCGACGTCATCGCAACGCCTTGCCAGGCGTGTACCCGCCGCACGCAGCGGCACTTCCGTCCCACTTGGAAAATGGGACCCCCTTGCAAACTGATGAAAGGTTGCGAACAGAAATGACAGGCTATGTCCACTCCATCCAGTCGCTTGGCGCGGTCGACGGGCCGGGCGTGCGCTACGTCGTATTCATGCAGGGCTGCCCGCTGCGCTGCGTCTACTGCCACAACCCGGATACCTGGCTGACCGAGGGCGGCGAGGAGTACACCGCCGACGAACTGGTGCGCAAGGCGCTGCGCTTCCGCCCTTACTGGCGGAACGGCGGCGGCGTAACCGTCACCGGCGGCGAACCGCTCCTGCAGGCCGCGTTTGTCGAGGAATTCTTTGCAAAGCTGCACGAACACGGCGTGCACACCGCGCTCGATACCTCGGGCGTGGGCAACCTCGCGGCGGCCGAACGCGTGCTGCGGCACACCGATCTTGTGCTGTGCGACCTGAAATTTCTTACCAAAGCGGAGTACCGCCAATACTGCCGCGCGGATTTTGGACAGGTCGAGCGCTTTTTGCAGCTGACCGCCATGAAAGGCGTGCCGCTCTGGGTGCGGCATGTGGTCGTGCCCGGGCTGACCGACAGCCTGGAAAACCTGCGCCTGGTCAAGGCACGCGCAGAAAGCTGTCCCAACCTGCAGAAACTTGAGTTCCTGCCTTTCCACAAACTGTGCATCGAGAAATACGACCGGCTGGGGATCGAGTTCCCCCTGCGGGACACCCCTGCCATGAATGATGCCTGGCTGAAGCAGCTGCTGGAAAAGCTGTGAACGAAAAATGCGAGGGAGCAATCCCTCGCATTTTTTGTATCTACCGGGCTTACAGCGCGGTATGCGGTTCCTTTTCCGGCCGCACGCCGCAGAAATGCACCTCATACCGCTGCATGCAGTCCTTGATAACCTCTACTGCCTGCTCGCGCGTCAGCGCATCCGACGTTGTGGTATGTTTATGTTCCAGGCCTTTATACACCTCAAAAAAATGAGTGATCTCGCTCGCGTAATGCGGCGGCAGCTGGTCAATGTCGTGATAAAAGTTCCAGGTCGGATCCCCAAACGGCAGTGCGATAATCTTATCGTCGATCTCCTCGTCATCGATCATGCGGATGACGCCGATCGGATAGCAGTCCACCTCAACCAGCGGGTCGAGCGCTTCTGTGCACAGCACCAGTACGTCCAGCGGGTCACCATCGTCCGCATACGTGCGAGGGATAAAGCCGTAGTTTGCCGGATAGTGCGTAGAGGTATATAAGATCCGGTCCAGCCGCAGCAGGCCAGTATGCTTGTCCAGCTCGTACTTCTTCTTGCTGCCCGCAGGGATCTCAATCACGGCGGTAAACCGTTCCGGGGTCACACAGCGCGGGTCGATGTCATGCCAGATATTTCTCATGTCGCTCCTCCTTTTGTTGTCCTATATTTAGTATACCAAAGGCCGACATCCGCTGCAAGAAGGAGGATCAGAAAGCCGAAAACAATTTTACATGATTTTTACAGAAAAATACATTGTTCCTCCGCAAAAATGCAGTATAATATCAATATAATGATTTATAATATGGCCGTTATGCGTTTGCATGCCACGGACCGAAACAGGGGGATATTCATGACACAGGCCATCTGGGAACAGGGCTATACACAGAACCGCGAGTTATCGTGGCTGCAGTTCAATGCCCGCGTGCTCGCGGAAGCGGAGGACGATGCAGTACCGCTGCTCGAACGGTGCAAGTTCCTGTCCATTTTCACCAGTAATCTGGATGAATTTTTTATGATCCGCGTGGGCAGCCTGTGCGATATGGCTGCTGTAGACAAAGACAGGATCGACAACAAATCCGGCATGACCGCCAAGGAGCAGCTGCGCCGCATCTATACGGCGGTCGAGCCGTTGTATGAGCGCCGCGACCGCGCTTTTGCGGATGTGGATAAGCGGCTGCGCGCCGAGGGGCTGTGCCGCCTGGCGATCAGCGATCTGGATCCTGCCGAACATAAGTACATCAAGCAGTATTTCAAAAACGTGGTTGCTCCCGTGCTTTCGCCGCAGATCGTGGATGCACACCACCCCTTCCCGCATCTGGAGGGCAAGGTGCTGCACATCGCCGCGCTGCTCGGCCACAAAAAGAGCGAACGGCTCGGCCTGCTGCCTGTGCCCGCTTCGCTGCCCGCGCTGGTGTTCCTTCCCGGGGACGGGGCGCGTTACGTACCAATCGAGGATATCCTGCTCGAATACACCGGAAACGTGTTTGAAATGTACGACGTATTGGAAAAAACCGTTTTCTGTGTCACCCGCAACGCGGATATCAACCCCGATGATGAAACCTTCGGCGCGGAGGAAGGGGACTTCCGCAAAAAAATGGAAAAGCTGCTGCGCATGCGCCGCCGCATGGCTGTAGTGCGCGTCGAGCTTAACCGCCCGATCAGCGACCATTTCCGCGAATACTTCCGCAGCCGCTTTGATGTGGCGGATGCGCAGATTTTCCTGTCCCGCAAGGCGCCGCTTCAGATGGGGTATGTTTTCTCGCTGGGCAGCCATCTGCCGGAGAAGCAGCGCGCCGCCCTGTCCGACCCGCCGTTTACCCCGCAGCAGCCCGCCATGCTGCCTGCAGGCCAGAGCCTGCTCAAGGCTGCGCTCAAGCGCGACATCCTGCTCTCCTATCCGTACGAAAGCATGGAGCCGTTCCTGCAGATGATCCGCGAGGCAGCCAACGATCCTGCGGTGCTCTCTATCCGCATTACGATTTACCGCCTGGCACGCAAGGCCAAGCTGGTCGAATACCTGTGCGCGGCAGCAGAAAACGGCAAGGACGTCACCGCGCTGATCGAGCTGCGCGCCCGTTTTGACGAGCAGAACAATATCGACTGGTCCGAACGTCTGGAAGAAGCCGGCTGCAAAATCATTTACGGCTTTGAGGATTATAAGGTGCACTCCAAAATCTGCCTGATCACCCGGCAGGAACGCGGCGTGGTACGCCATATTACCCAGGTCGGCACCGGCAACTACAACGAAAAAACCGCCACGCAGTACACCGATGTTTCGCTCATCACCTCAGATGAGACGATCGGCGCGGATGCGGGCGCGTTCTTCAACAATATGGCGCTGGGCAACCTCGAGGGTAAGTACGACCGGCTGTTCGTGGCACCCACCAGCCTGAAAAACAATATCCTCGCACTCATGGATGAACAGATTGCCAAGGGCAGCGAGGGATATATCCTGCTCAAGTTCAACTCCCTGACGGACATCGATGTGATTGAAAAGCTGCGGGATGCATCGTGCGCAGGCGTCAAGATTGAAATGATTGTGCGCGGCATCTGCTGCCTGCTTCCCGGCGTCAAAGGCCATACGGAGAATATCACGGTCACGAGCATCGTCGGCCGCTTCCTGGAGCATTCGCGTATCTATGTGTTCGGCCGCGGTGCAGAGGAAAAAATGTATATTTCCTCCGCGGACCTGATGACCCGCAACACAGAGCGCCGCGTGGAAATCGCCTGCCCCGTTGATTCCTCCGAGGTGCGCGCGCGGCTGCACGACATCCTGTACGCCATGCAGCACGACACGGTCAAGGCGCGCGTTCTCCAGCCGGACGGCACCTATCACAAAAAACCGCCTGTACCCGATCCGCTGTGCGCACAGGTCCTGCTCATGCAGCAGGCCATCAACCAGGCGCGTGAGCAGGCTTCCCACCCCGAACCGCCCGAACCAGGCTGGAAAAAGTTTTTCGGCCGCCTGTTCGGCCGCAGGGACTGACCCGTTCCGACAGACTGGCGGCCGCCCTTTTGGGCGGCCGCTTTTCTATTCAGGCGAAGTGGTTTCCGCGGTACGCTCCTCGTTTTTGATTTCCCAGTGGATCAGCAGCGTAAGCGATGCCCGCAGCAGGATGATCGCGCCTACCAGCCAGATCTCCCGGAACTCACGCACGATCACCGTACGCAGGATCTCGCTGCCCAGCTTGAATTCCAGCCCCAGCGCCATCCCCTTGGCGAGCTGCAGACGGGTTGCCGGATCCCTCCGCAGGCAGCGCATAATACCCATGATTCCCGTTGCAATGATCACGCCTACCCCCGTATATTCAAACAGCAAAATCGCACTGCCTGTCAACAGGCTGAGCGCAGTGTGCAGTCCTTCCATCCGCATCTCCCTCTTTCATACAGGCGTAGTATGCCGCATCCGGCTCCGGCGCATGCAAAAACCGGCGCACCGCTTTTGGTGCGCCGGTTCTGCTGTCCGCACATTGTTTAGTCCATCGGAGGCAGGGTATCAAAGCCGGTCTGCAGTTCCTCGTCCGTGGGCACATGGTTTTTCATTGTGCCGTTGTGGTAGGATTCGTATGCCGCCATATCAAAGTATCCCGTACCGGTCAGGCCAAACAGAATGGTCTTGGCCTCGCCGGTCTCCTTGCATTTGAGCGCCTCGTCGATCGCGACGCGGATCGCGTGCGAGGACTCGGGCGCGGGCAGTATGGTCTCGACCTTGGCGAACTGCACCGCCGCATCGAACACGTCGGTCTGCTTAGCAGAGACTGCTTCCATGTAGCCGTCGTGGTACAGTTTGGACAGGATCGGGCTCATGCCGTGGTAACGCAGGCCGCCCGCGTGGTTGGGGGCGGGCATAAAGCCGTTACCCAGCGTATACATGCGCGCCAGCGGGGTGACATGGCCGGTATCGCAGAAGTCGTAGGCGTACTTGCCGCGGGTGAAGGATGGGCAGGACGCCGGCTCGACTGCGATAATACGCGGGTCGGCCTTGCCGGTCAGCTTATCCTGCATAAACGGCGCGATCAGGCCGCCGAGGTTGGAGCCGCCGCCCGCGCAGCCGATGACGATATCCGGGTATTCGTCCAGCATCTCCATGGCCTGCTTGCTCTCCAGGCCGATGATCGACTGATGCAGCAGCACCTGGTTGAGCACCGAGCCGAGCACATAGCGGTAGCCCTCGTGTGTGGTCGCAACCTCGACTGCCTCGGAGATCGCGCAGCCGAGCGAGCCGCCGGAGTGCGGGTCGTGCGCAAGGATGGCGCGGCCCGCCTCTGTGGTATTGGACGGGGACGCGGTCACATCCGCTCCAAAGGTCTGCATGACCGCCTTGCGGTAGGGCTTCTGCTCATAGGACACCTTGACCATGTAGACCTTGAGGTCGAGCCCGAAGTATGCGCATGCTTCGGACAGCGCCGTGCCCCACTGGCCGGCCCCGGTCTCGGTCGTTACGCCTTTGAGTCCCTGCTTTTTAGCATAATACGCCTGTGCAATGGCCGAGTTGAGCTTGTGCGAGCCCGAGGTATTGTTTCCCTCGAACTTGTAGTAGATCTTTGCCGGGGTATCGAGCGCCTTCTCCAGATTGTACGCGCGGCACAGCGGCGACGGCCGGTACAGCTTATACATCTCCAGAACGGGTTCCGGGATATCGAAATACCGTGTGGTGCAGTCCATTTCCTGCTGCGCCAGCTCCTCACAGAAAATCGGATATAACGCCTCTACAGGAAGCGGTTCATGCGTACCGGGGTGGATCAGCGGGTCGGGCTGCTCCTTCATATCGGCGCGCAGGTTGTACCACTGCCGCGGCATCTGGTCTTCGGTCAAATACAGTCTGTACGGAATCTTAGCCATGATGGGTTCTCTCCTTTTATGATCATGTTATTTGTAGACGCCGGAATCGGAATACAAAAAGGCTCCTGCCCCATGTATTCCATGGGACAGGAGCCTGTAAACAGCTCTTGCGGTACCACCCAAGTTGACGCAAAATGCGCCCGCTCACTTTCGCGCATCCGACAATGCACGCTCCCCTGATAACGGGCGGAGTCCCCGTCGCAGATACTCGGGATACGATCCCTTTCGCCTTGCCCTGCTGAAGTCCATTCACCGGGTCCTTGCCTGCCGCGATCCCACCGCCCGCGGCTCTCTTGGAGGTTCGGTCTCCCTGCTACTCGTCTTCGTCATTGGTTTTTCGGTATGGCCACAGTATATTCTCATCTTCCAGGTTTGTCAAGCATGTTTTGAGAATTTTTATAAATTATTACCGTGATATTTTATTATTGCAAAAATCATTTCCATCATACCGCTCCAGTGCCCGGTTAAATCATACTGCTTTGGTTGCCGATTCGCCGTGTCTGTGCTATAATCGAAACCGAACAGAAATCTGTGAAAGGAGGCGCTCCATGCGCACGATAGAGGGCGAAAACGAACTGCTGCTGACCTGTGCGGAAGCGCCGGACGGTGTTTCCATCCTGCGGTGCGAGACACGCGACGGCAACGTGTGCCTGCCGGACGAGATCGGCGGTGCACCGGTGGTCTCGCTCGGGAATTACGCGCTGAGCGAACGCGCTCCCGACCTTGCCGGACGCAGCACTTTCCGCGTCCGCATCACCTGCGGCGGGCCGGAACCCGTGCACGACGCGAATGCCATTCGCGCAGTCACGCTGCCCAAGCATCTGCGCAGTGTGGGCGGGCACACGTTTTACAACTGCCGCCGGTTGGAACAGCTGGAACTTACCGCCTCGGTGTGCGACTTTGGCGGTGACACGCTGATGAACTGCCACACGCTGCACCGCATCCGCCTGCACGCTGATCCCGCCGGGCCGACCTGCCTGCGCAAGATCCTCGGCGAGCACATGGGCGAGCTGGACGTGGTGATCGGACAGGGCGGCACACAGGCGCGGCTGCTCTTCCCTGCTTACAGCGAGGTGCTCGAACCGGTCACACCCGCGCACATCTTCCAGCGCCGCATCCACGGCGCGGGCTACGGCTACCGCGAGTGCTTTGAGACCGGCGTCTTCCAGCCCCACCAATACGACCGCGCGCTCGAGGGCCTGCTTGCGCGGCACGATTTCATCGATGCGGCGCGCATCGCCGTACGGCGGCTGGCCGCCCCCTTCGGCCTGTCGGACAAGGCGCGCGCGGCCTATCTGGACTGCCTGCGGGCACACGGCGGCGAGCTGGCGCGTGCCTGCGCCGCGGCGGGCGAGAGCGCCGCACTCCGCTTCCTGCTGTCTCTCAGCGTGCTCTCCGCGCAGGATATTGCCGCCGCATGCGACACCGCACGCGAAAACGAGCAGACCGCTGCGCTTTCCGTGCTGCTGGCCGCAGCCGGTCAGCAGCAGCCCAAAGGGCGCGCAAAATCGTTTGACCTGTGACAAACTGCGGCGCGCCAGGTCGTTGCGCCCTACGAAAACATCCCACACAGCAAGGAGGTTCCCCATGCCCCAAAGTGAACGCTGGCGCCAGATCGGCCGCGAGATCCTGTTTTCCGCCCGTACCGAACTGTATATGAGCCTGCCCTTTCTGGACGCGGCGCTCGGCGCGCTTGCGGTCACGGAGGAAGGCTACGACACCGACACGCTCGCGACCGACGCCAGACACCTGTATTTCAGCGGCGCATGGCTCGCCATGCAGCTCGAGCATACGCGCACAGCGGTCAACCGCTCCTATCTGCACAGCGTGTTCCACTGTCTGCTGCGGCACCCTGTCAAGTCGAAAAACCGCGACACGCCGCTCTGGGATCTTGCATGTGATATTGCGGTGGAAAGCATGCTCGATTCGCTCGACTACCGCTGCGTGCAGGCGGACAAGCCCTCCGTCCGGCGGCAGAACGTCTACCGCCGCCTGCGCAAATCCATGCCTGTGCTGACTGCGGAGGCGGTTTACCGGCAGTTTCGCCGCGAGCGGCTGAACAGCTACGACTGCGCCACGCTCGCCCGCGTGTTCCATGTGGACGATCACACACTGTGGCCCGCGTCGGACGACGGCCAGCAGAACCAGCAGTGGGAGCGCACTGCCGCGCGCACGCAGACCGCGATGGAGACCATGTTCAGCGACCAGGCGGCCGGCGGCGAGGCTGTACGCGAACAGCTTGCCGTCTCCGCCCATCCCACCACCGACTACCGCGCGTTCCTGCGCCGCTTTGCCGCCCTGCGCGAGGAGGTCGCGATCGACGCGGATTCGTTCGACTACGGCTACTATGCCTACGGCCTGCGGCACTACGGCAACATGCCGCTGATCGAGCCGCTTGAGACGCGCGAGGTGCGCAAGATCGAGGATTTCGTCATTGCGATCGACACGTCGATGTCCACCTCGGGCGAGCTGGTGCGCAGCTTTTTGTCCTACACCTACTCGCTTTTGAAGGACAGCGAGAGCTTTTTCCGGCACATCAACCTGCGCATTTTACAGTGCGACGACCAGCTCCGCTCGGACAGGCGCATTACCAGCGAGCGCGACCTGCGCGACTATATGGATCACTTTGAGCTGATCGGCCAGTCCGCGACCGACTTCCGCCCGGTGTTCGAGCATGTGGACAAGCTGGTCGCTGAAGGCGCGTTCCACCATTTGCGCGGGATGATCTACTTCACCGACGGGCTGGGGATCTATCCGAAAAAACGGCCCAAATACGACGCCGCCTTTGTCATGCTCGAGGGCGAAGCGCATCCGGAAAACGTCCCGCCCTGGGGCATCCGCGCTATACTGCGCGAAGCTGAAATTATCCCGTCCCCGTAGGGGCGCGCAGTGCGCGCCCACCTGCCCCGCAACCAAATACAAGGAGCCTGTTTATGAATATCAAACGAGCCAAAAACGAGATCAAAAACGCGCTGCGCGCCTATCTCGCGCGCGACGAATTCGGCGCGTACCGCATCCCGCCCATCCGGCAGCGCCCCATCCTGCTCATGGGCCCGCCGGGCATCGGCAAGACCCAGATCATGGAGCAGATCGCGGACGAGACCCATGTGGGGCTGGTGTCCTACACGCTCACCCACCATACCCGCCAGTCCGCGCTCGGCCTGCCCTATATCGAGCACCAGAAGTTCGGCGGGCAGGAATACGCGGTCACGGCCTACACCATGAGCGAGATCATCGCCTCGGTCTACCGCGAGATGGAGCGCACGGGCGTCAAAGAGGGCATCCTGTTTCTTGACGAGATCAACTGCATTTCGGAGACACTTACGCCCATGATGCTGCAGTTTTTGCAGTGCAAGACCTTCGGCAACCAGCGCCTGCCCGAGGGCTGGGTGGTCGTGGCGGCGGGCAACCCGCCGGAGTACAACAAATCCGTGCGCGAGTTCGACGTGGTCACGCTCGACCGCGTCAAGCGCATTGACGTGGAGGAGGATTTCGCGGTCTGGAAGGAATACGCCTACCGCCGCGGCATCCATGGAGCGGTCCTGTCCTATCTCGAGATCCGGCGCGACCATTTCTACCGCGTCGAGGCGACCGCGGACGGCATGCAGTTCGTCACCGCGCGCGGCTGGGAGGATCTGTCCGAGCTGATGCAGACGTATGAGGCGCTCGGCCTTGCGGTCGACCGGCAGGTAATCGAGCAGTATCTGCAGCTGCCCCGCGTAGCGAGCGATTTTGCAAATTACCTTCAGCTGTACGAAAAGTACAGGCGCGTCTACCGCGTGGAGGAGATCCTGGACGGGACGTGGGAGAAAATGCGCGCCTCCGAACTGGCGGGCGCGGCGTTTGACGAAAAGCTTGGCGTGCTCGGCCTGCTGCTCGCGCGGCTGGCGGACAGCGCACGCGAGACCTACCGGCTGGACGGCCTGACCGATGCGCTGCATCAGGATCTCATCTACGTCCGCGAGGGCGAAAAGACACTCGGTACGCTGCTGGATGAAAAGCAGGCCGCGCTCCAGCGCCGCCGCGCGGCGGGCTCGACCGATAAGGACGCGCTGTTTGTTGCCGCGCGCGAGGCTGAGCGTCTTTCCGCCTTCCGTCAGTCGATCGTGCTCGAAAAAGTACCCAGGGGGCAAGCCCTTGAACGGATCAAGGCGCTGTTCCAGGCGGATGTGCAGGCGCGTGCGGACGCGGCCGGCCGGACGGACAGGCAGCTGGCAAATGTGTTTGCCTTCCTCGATGCGGCGATCCCGGACAGCCAGGAGCTTGTGCTGTTCGCGACCGAGCTGACCGCGAATTTCTTTACCTCGTGGTTTATCCAGAACTTCGGAAGCGATGCGTATTACACACACAATAAAAAGCTGCTGTTTGACGATGCACAGCAGCACCTGCTGGACGAGATCCGGCAGGCGAAGCAGGAACCGTAAAGCAAAAAGACCGGCGTCTGCCGGTCTTTTTGTTGTTCAATGCCCGAAAAACCATCGCAGGAACGAGTGTTTATCGCGTATTACAACCACAGTGCGCTTAAATTCACAGCATTCCTCGCAAAAATCATTTCCCCACGACAACACCACATCCCATTTTGTGTAATTCGTCCCATGCAGCTTGTTAAAACAGTCCAGACAGAATTCAGCCATACTACCACCTCATAGTGTTGTATTTTGTGGTTTATATTAAACCATATATTTAGGATACAATACAAACTACACTCTTTTCAAGAGGTGGTTCAAAAAATGGGAAATTTTATTCCAAAACCATATAGCACCGAACAGGTATCCATTCGGGTAGACACCGAACTGCTCGCACGGGTTGAAGCCGCCGCCAACAAATACAACATGAGCCGTAATGCGTTTATCAACGAATGTATTCGTTATGCAATGGCGAACATGGCCGATCCACCGGAAAGCAGCACAGATTGACAAAAAATGCGGGCAGCGCAGTGCGCTGCCCGCATGTTGTTCTTTGTATCTGCCCTCAGCCGAAATGCCCCATCGCGCCGTACATCTCCGGACGGCGGTCGCGGAATGTGCCCCAGCTGCGGCGCAACTCGCGGATCTCGTCCAGATCAAACGTGTGCGTCAGGATGCACGCACTTTCGCGGTCGGCCTGCTCGACCAGCCCGCCGGTCTCGTCCGCAATGAAGGACGAGCCGTAGAACGTCAGCGACGAGGACTGGTTCTGGTTGTCCGGCGAAGGCGTGACCGTCTCGGTGCCGATGCGGTTGGCTGCAATAAGCGGCATGATGTTCGCCGCCGCGTGCCCCTGCATGCAGCGCCGCCAGTGCGGCATGGAATCGCAGTCCAGGATCGGCTCGGAGCCGATCGCGGTCGGGTAGAACAGCAGTTCCGCGCCCATCAGCGCCATGCACCGCGCGGACTCCGGGAACCACTGATCCCAGCAGATGCCCACGCCGATCTTGGCATACGCGGTATCCCACACGCGGAAGCCGGTGTCCCCGGGCGTGAAATAGAACTTCTCCTGATAGAAATGGTCGTCCGGGATGTGGGTCTTGCGGTACTGGCCGAGCACCGAACCGTCCGCGTCGATGATGGCGACCGTGTTGAAGGTCGTGTTGCCCACGCGCTCATAATAGCTAACCGGCAGCACGACCCGGAAGTCGCGCGCAACGCGGCGCAGTTCCTCCACTGCCGGATTTTCCTCCAGCGTAGTCGCGAGATGGTAGTTTTCGTAGTTCTTTTCCTGGCAGAAGTACCAGTGCTCAAACAGTTCGGGCAGCAGGATGATCTGCGCGCCCTGCGCCGCCGCTTCTTCCACCTTTTGTACCGCGGTTTCCAGCCCGTAGGTCATCTGGACCGCGGCAACCGTCACTTTGCTCATCGTTTTGTCTCCTTTATTTTCCGGCTTCGCTTTATGCCTTGGGAATCTGCTGGGTGATGCAGTGGATGTTGCCCCCGCCGATCAGGATATCCCGCGCGGGGATAGCGACCACCCTGCGCGTCGGGAACAGCCCCTGCAAGATCGCCTGCGCCTTTTCATCCATCGGGTCGCCGAACGCGGGCATGACCACCGCGCCGTTGGCGATATAGAAATTGACGTAGCTCGCCGCCAGCCGCTCGCCCGGCGTGCGGGTCGGCTCGCCGTCGCACAGGTCAAGCCCTTCGCACTCCTCCGCGGTAATGGTCACAGGCTGCGGCAGCGGCAGCTTGTGCACGGTGATTTTGCGTCCCTTGGCGTCAGTCGCGGCTTCGAGCGCGTCCAGGCTCGCCTTGGACAGCGCATACTGCGGGTCGCTTTCGTCGTCCGTCCATGCGAGCACAGCCTCGCCTGGTGCAGCAAACGTGCACACATTGTCCACATGCTCATTGGTCTCGTCGTTATAGATGCCGTGCGGCAGCCAGATCACCTTGGAAACGCCCAGATAGTCACACAGCGTGCGCTCGATCTCGGCTTTGGACAGATCCGGGTTGCGTCCCGCGGAGAGCAGGCACGCCTCAGTCACAAGCGCGGTGCCCTCGCCGTCCACATGGATCGAGCCGCCCTCACAGATGAAGTCCCGCTTGTCGTAGCAGTCGGTCTCCATCAGGTCGCAGAACTTGCGCGCCACGCGGTTGTCGCGCTCCCAGCTGGGATACAGGCCGTCCACCGCGCCGCCCCAGGCATTGAACCCCCAGTCGATGCCGCGACGCTCGCCCTTGCCGTTTATCACAAAGGTCGGCCCCACGTCGCGCGCCCAGGCATCGTCCGTCTCCATCACGACCAGACGCACCTGCGGCGGCAGCTGGGCGCGGGCGTTATCATACTGTCCTTCTGAGCACAGCACGGTCATTTTTTCGCTCTCGCTGATCGTCTCAATCACGCGGAGGAAGGCCTTGCGCGCGGCGTAAGCGCCGTACTGCCAGGAGTCCGCCCGCTCGGGCCAGATCATCAGGCAGCCCTCGTGCGGCGCGAACTCCGCAGGCATGAAAAAGCCGTCCTGCACGGGAGCAGTGTGTAAAATTCTCATTTTGCTTCTCTCCGTATCATATTCTTCTTATAGGGTACAACATTTCATTTTAACTTGCAACGATTTCCCGTATATGTTACACTAAATACATAAATTCTTCAATGTTTTATCAGGAGGAAACCATGTTCAGCAGTTACCCCTATGCTTATTCCTATACCACTTACAGCATGCCGCTTTACAGCTATTTTCTGCCCATATTGGCGCTGATCGTCATTATCGCAGGCGGGCTGGCGCTGTACTTCCTGTTTGTGCGCAAGCCGAACCACTACCAGGGTGCAGCTGCCAAGCTGCACGACGCGCTCACCTTCCGCACGTTTTACACGGAAAAACTGCTCCGCACGCTGTACTGCATCACCGTTGTCGCAATCCTGGTGAGCAGCGTTGTCCTGCTGTTCTCCAACTTTTTCGGCGCGCTGCTTGTGTTCATCAGCGGCAACCTGATCGCGCGCATCGTGTATGAATTCGCGCTGCTGCTGCTCGTATTGTGCCGCAATGCGCAGGAGATCAACCGCAAGATGGGCCCGCTGCCCGAGGAGCCCGCCGCGCCGCAGGCACCCCCGCAGGGCACGGTTCCTCCGTCCCAGCCGCAGGCCGCGCAGCCGGGTGCCGTTCCGCCGCAGCCGCCGCAGAGCCATACCGCTCCGCAGAACAATGTTCCCCCGCAGGCTCCTATCCCGCCGCGTCAGGAACCCCCGCAGCCGCCGCAGCAATAAATTCATTCAAAAGCCGCCCCGCAGATGCAGGGCGGCTTTTTCATCCCAAGCGGCGGAAATCCAACACCGCCACGCCCGACTGCGCCGCCTCGCCCGTGACAAGGTTTTGCGGCGCGGGGATGAGCAGCATATAGCCGTCTTCCCCATAGCGTTTGCCGTATCCGCGCGCATATTCCTCCTCGACCGCGACCGACTGCACCTCACCCACTGCCATGGCCGTGATCCCTGCGCCGGTCAGATCCTGCAGGCTGTGCAGCGTGCACTCCATGGCCACAAAGCTCTCTGCGATGACCGGTGCGTCAATGGTTTGCGCCTGCTCGAGCGTAAACCCGCCCGCGGCAAACTCGTCGGTCTCCGCGCCGTTTTGCGTAATGGTATCCAGCAGGTGGTCATACCGGGAAAGCGGCAGGAAATTGAGGGCAAAGCATTTGTCCCGCCGGATGTTAGCATAGGTGTGCGTATGCTGGAACAGGTTGCCCATGACCGCGAAAAACGCGGTCTTATCCCCGTGGAAACACGCCCACGAGTGAAAGCATACGTTGGGTTTCCCGTTTTGCTTCCATGTCGTGATGGCGAACAGCACCTGCGGCACGCCCGCTGCGCACTCCATATGCGAGACGATCTCAAACTGGCCGGGATATTCCTCCCGGAAATGTACGGGCCGTTCCTTGCCGATGCGGATTTTCATATTCTGTCCCCCCCGTCAGCCGCGGGTGATAAAGGCCAATGTGTTGTTGTCCGACAGGCTCTGCTCATACTGGAAGTCATTCCAGTCGAAAAAGGTGAGCTGCTCGGGCGCTTCGATGCGGTTCTCGATGATATACCGCGCCATGCGGCCGCGCGCCATCTTGGCGACCGTCGCGAGGCAGCGCAGCTTGCCCTTGCGGTAGGTCAGGAATTCGCAGGTGACCATACGGTCGGCAGGAAGAAGATACGGCCGCACCGCTTTGCTGTATTCGTTCGAAGCCAGATTGACGGCGACACCGTCCCCTTCCGCGAACAGGTCGTCGTAGAACGCGCGGCCCCAGAAATCATACAGGCTTTTGCCGTCCAGTTTGTGCGCCAGTTCGAGCCGGTAGGGCTGGATCGCATCCAGCGGCCGCAAGGGGCCGTAAAATGCGGAAAACAGACGCAGATGATCCTGCGCGAACTGCAGATCGGCTGCTGTAAGCGTTTCCGCCTCCAGATATTTATAAGCCAGCCCGTCATAGGCATAAACCGCGGGCACGCCGCCCTCGTTCGTCCAGTCCTGATAAAGCGCCGCCGCGCGCAGCGCGATCTGCGGGCTGGTCTGCAAAATGCTCTCCAGCTCATAGGGCGCTTTGTCCCTCAGGCTGGCGGCCAGCCCCTCGGTTTTATACAGATAACGCGGCGCAGCCGCCGCGGACACGTCCGCCGGCACTGCGGGCATTTCACGCATGTTCTTGGCGGGTGACAGGAATACTTTCATCATTGCCCCTCCTCTGTCCCCTATTGTACCGAAAATCGCACGCAGGCGCAACCGCCCTGTCTTGCAAAAAAAACATTGATATGATAAAATAACTGTACTAACAATTATTACTGTGGAAAGCGAGGGCATACGCCGTGAAGATCCAGGAAAGCGCGGAAAACTATCTGGAAGCCATCCTCATCCTGATGCAGAAAAACGGACAGGTGCGCTCGATCGACGTGGCGCATTACACCGGCTTTTCCAAGCCAAGCATCAGCCGCGCGGTCGGCCTGCTGCGGGACAACGGCTATGTCTCCATTGACCAGAACGGCCTGCTCGGGCTGACCGAAGCCGGGCTCAAGATCGCCGAAACCATCTACGAGCGCCACACCGTGCTGACCGACCTGCTCACCAAACTGGGCGTTTCGCCCGAAACCGCAGCTGAGGACGCCTGCCGCATCGAGCATGTCATCAGCGCAGAGACCTTTGACAAGCTCAAGGAGCATGTGCGGAAATACGGCGCACTGGCTGGTGAATAATCCCGCATCCCAAAGGCCGGCCCATTCGGGCCGGCCTTTCCGTTTGTATGCAAGAGGAGGGCATTATGCCGCAAACCATCGAACATCTGCCGAACGGTCTGACCCTGCGGCAGGACGACCGTTTTTTCAAGCTCGGGCAGGACAGTGTGCTGCTCTCCGCCTTTGCCAAACCGCGCCGGAACGCACGCGTGCTCGATCTCGGCTGCGGCACGGGCGCACTCGCGCTGCTGATTTACCGTCCTGACCTTCAGATCACCGGTCTTGAGATCCAGGAGGGCGCGCTCGACCTGTTCCGCCAGTCGATTGCGGACAACGGCGTGAAGATGACAGCGCTGCAGGGCGACCTGCGCCGGATCCGCGCGCTGCTGCCGCACGGCAGCATGGACTATGTGATCTGCAACCCGCCGTATTTCGACCGGGGCGCAGGCAAAAGCGCCGCTTCTCCCGAAAAACAAACCGCACGGCAGGATACGTCCTGCACCGTGGAAGATGTCGCGGTCGCTGCCTCCTTCGTGCTGCACACGGGCGGCAAAGCGGCGTTTGTGTTCCGCCCGGAGCGGCTGTGGACGCTGCTCGAAGCATTGTCCCGCGTGCGGCTGGTACCCAAGCGGCTGCGCTTCGTGCATCAGAATACGCTCGCGCCGCCGAGTGCGGTGCTGGCGGAATGCCGCAAGGGCGGCAGTGCGGAAGGGCTGATCGTCGAGCCGCCGCTGCTTGTGCAAAGCGAAGAATACAGCAGAATATACGGAAAATAATTTATCAGAGGAATATTACAATGAGTGAATCCATATTATATCTGGTCGCCACGCCGATCGGCAACCTGGGCGACTTGTCCCCCCGCGCACGGGAGGTGCTCTCCTCGGTCGATTTCATCGCGGCAGAAGATACCCGTGTGACGCAAAAGCTGCTGACCGCGTGCAGCCTGCCCCGCAAGCCCCTGATTTCCTACTACGAACACAATCGCCGCGCGCGTGGCGAGGAAGTGCTCGCCAAACTGCTTGCGGGCGAAAGCTGCGCACTTGTCACGGACGCGGGTACGCCCGCGGTCTCCGATCCGGGCGAGGATCTGGTGGCCTTGTGCGCGGAGCATAGTGTGCCGGTTGTCCCGATTCCGGGATGCTGCGCTGCGGTATGTGCGCTGGCCGCTTCGGGCCTGCCGACAGGGCGCTGGTGCTTTGAGGGTTTCCTGTCCGTGAACAAGAAGGCGCGGCGCGCGCATCTGGACGCACTGCAGGATGAAAAGCGCACGATGATCTTTTATGAGGCTCCGCACAAGCTGTGCGCCACGCTGCGCGACCTTGCTGAAGCCTTCGGCGGCGAGCGCCGCATCTCGCTCTCGCGCGAACTGACCAAGCTGCACGAAGAGACGCTGCGTATGACGCTTGCAGAAGCCATCGCCTATTTCGACCAAACGCCGCCGCGCGGCGAATTCGTCCTCATCGTAGAGGGGGCTCCGGATGAGCCGGAAACCGCGCAGGATGAACAGGAACGGCTCGCCGCTGCAGCCGCCGAGGTCCGCCGCCGCATGGCGGAGGGCCAGACACAGAAGGATGCCGTCAAGGCGGTCTCCGCTGCAGCCGGCATCAAGAAAAATGCACTCTACCGCTATGTCTTAGAGGATTCCGCCGAATAGGTCACAGGGTATTTCCAGTTTGTTCACACAAAGAACAAACTATTGAACTATACTTAAGGTATCCGATTACCGAGGTGGAATTACCATGTCTACGATTTTGATCGCCGATGACGAGGCGCGCATCCGCCGTCTGGTCAGTGATTTCCTCAAGCGCGACGGCCATACCATTCTCGAAGCCGCGGACGGGCGCGCAGCCATGCAGCTGATCGAAAACCGCCGTCCCAGCCTGGATCTTGCCATTCTGGATGTGATGATGCCTGGCATGGATGGATTTGACGTCCTGCGCGAGCTCCGCAGCCAGGAAGGCAACGATAAACATCTGCCGGTGATGATGCTGACCGCCCGTGCCGAGGATGCGGATCAGGTACGCGGCCTTGAAGAGGGAGCGGATGATTATGTGACCAAACCGTTTTCCCCAATTGTGCTTGCCGCCCGGGTCCGTGCCCTCCTCAAGCGCGAGGGCCGTTCCGCGACGCCGGTCGGGCAGTTCGGCCCGCTGTCTATCAACGAACTGCGCCGTGAGGTGCTGGTGAACGAAACCCCAGTCGACCTGACTCCCAAAGAATACGAACTGCTGATTTATTTCAAAAATAACCGTTCGATCGCGCTTTCCCGCGAGAGCATCCTGAATGCAGTGTGGGGCTACGATTATTTTGGCGACCTGCGCACCGTGGATACGCATGTCAAAAAGCTGCGCGCCAAGCTGGGCGACTGCGGCTCGATGATCGAGACGGTGCGCGGCTACGGTTACCGTTTTGAGGGATGAATATGAAACGCCGGTCGATCCGCTTCAAATTCTTTGTTGCGATCAGCGCCGTTACGCTGGTCTTTATCGGCGTGCTTTTGATTCTCAACCTGTTTTTTTATGAGGATTATTATATGCTCATGCGGCGGGGTGAGCTGCGCGACGCATATCAAAGCATCCGGAACAGCTACTCCGGCGATATTGAAGAAATGATGACCGTGCTGGATAACTATGAAAGCCAGACCGCGATCCGTATGGCCGTTGTCTGCTCGGATGGCACCGTGCTGTACACTTCGTTCAATACGCGGTCGGACGAGGGAAACGCCGATACGCAAAACCCGTTCCAGCTGCCGGATTTTGATCTGCTCGACCAGCAGCGCCGCGGCTATACGATCCTGCAGTCCATTGCACAAAATGTCAGCTGGAACACGCTGGACAGCCACAGCTATCAATTCCTGAACGTCACGCTGTGGGATAATGACCAGTATCTGTGTCTTGCCGGCGTTTTAGATAACCAGGCAGACAAATGTCTGTTTGCTTATATGCCCTACGCTTATATCGAGCAGAACTCCTCGCTCAATCTGGTCTTTCTCGTCATTGCCGGCGGCTGCGCGCTGCTGATCTGCCTTATATTCGCTTATGGGGTTTCCCGGTGGTTCTCCCGGCCGCTGATTGCGATGGCCGGCCTGGCAGACCGCATGAGCGAGTTGGATTTTTCCACCAAGTACCAAGGCAGGAGCACGGATGAAATTGGCCAGTTGGGCCAATCCCTCAACCGGTTATCTGCCTATCTGGAACAGACCATCCGCGAACTCAGGCAGTCCAATGAACAGTTGGCGCAGGAGATCAAGGAAAAAGAACGCATTGATAACATGCGCCAAGAGTTCATCGTCAATGTGTCGCATGAACTCAAAACACCGATCGCACTGATCCAAGGTTATGCTGAGGGATTGACTGCCGGCGTGGCAGACGATCCGGAAGACCGGAAATACTACTGTGACACAATCGCCGATGAAGCCGATCACATGAACAAGCTTGTCATGCAGCTTTTGAACTTGTCCCGGCTTGAACTGGGTGCAGAACAAACTTATAGCGAGGATATTGACCTGCATGAACTGTGTGCTGAGGCTGTGCGGAAAACTGCTGTGCTATGTGAAAGCCGCGGCCTGACAGTGGAATATGACGATACCTGCATCACGGTCCGCACGGACGGTGATCTGCTCGACCAGGTATTGATGAATTATCTGTCCAATGCAATCCGCTATACAGTAGACGGCGGAAAGATAAAAATTTCTGCCAAACAGACGGGGGATTGCGTACGTCTGACAGTATTCAATGAAGGGGACGGCCTGCCCGAAGAGGAACTTCCGAAGATCTGGGAGAAATTCTATCGAACCGACCGCGCGCGTACGCGGGAAGCTGGCGGCACCGGCATCGGTTTGTCTCTGGTACGCGCCATTGCGGATACACTGCATGGCAGTTGTGGTGTAGAAAACGTGGAGGGCGGTATTGTTTTCTGGTTCGAACTATCTGCTTCCGCAGAAAACGACAGTGATTCTCCCGAGTCGGAACTATAATTTTTCTTGTGTTTCATTTATTTTACTTGACAACAGCTGCAAACCGTGATATAGTATATAAGCACTTTAAAGAAAGTTTCTATATCGCGGGGTAGAGCAGTTGGTAGCTCGTCGGGCTCATAACCCGGAGGTCGTTGGTTCAAGTCCAGCCCCCGCAACCATGTTTACCCGAAATTCTGTTTCGGTATAGAGTGAAGCACTACCGTTAATTCGGTGGTGCTTTTCTCTTTGCGTAAAAACAAGGGCCGCCCAGCATAGAAACTGAGCGGCGACCTTCGAGCACTCATACTTTAGTATAACATACAAGTGCCTGCCATCAAATCAGCTGCCAGTGACAACCTTTGCGACGTAATCCGGATGCCACGCAAAGCCGCAAACCGTCGACGCAAGGAACGCAACAGCATTTTTCATCAGTGCCGCTTCCTCAGAACGGCGAACAGCGATATTCTGCCAGAAGTTCAGGAAAAGCGTCTGGGACGGCTCGCCAATGATGTAAAGGGTATTGTCCGAAACGTGCGGATTCTGCACAAGTTCAAGCCCCATGTCTTTCAAGGTGGAGCGCACGTCAAAGGCATATTCCCCCTTCGCGGTCAGGATGCCCGCCAGCGTCGCGGCATTGCCCATAATCAGCGCGCCGTGCTGCACTTTCGCAGGAAGCAGCGCAACACCCTGCGCAATATCCTCAACGGTGATAGAGGTCGTAGCGGTCACGGTACGCGCCGTAAGCGTCAGATTGTCCAGACCGTTAGAGGGGCAATTATTTGTTCCCGCTTTACCGGTCACAAAAGAATCCTCGAGCACGTCCAGCATCTCACCGGATAGAAGATTGATCATGTAGGTTTCAAAATGATCGGTTGCCATGTCAATCATAGCCCGAGACGCAAGAACCAGCTTGACCAGCTCCGCGCCGGAAATGGTGATAGAAGAAAACGTTTCATCATAGGCAGTAATATCCGTCAGTTCTTCGTGCCAGCCAACACCACCAGCCGCGCCAGCAACCGGAATAACGACCTTTCCCGGTCGGCCATCCATAAGGCGGGTTGCACGATGTGTCAGGATGGAATAACCTGCATTGCTGATAATCCGATCTGCAATGTTGGTCGGAATGACTGCCGCGCCGCTGCCCGTAGTGGTCAGCGCCCGACGCTCGGTTTCATCCATCTGAGAGACACCCTTGCAAAGATAAGATTGAAGGGCGCGCATCTCCATGTTATTGCTGTTATAATCCATTTTAATATGCTCCTTTTTGCCATAATATGTAGGGTTGTTAAACTGTTGTTCCCGCGTAGTCATTGCATAATGGTCAATAATTGTCTGCGGGTCTACGTCGATTGCTTTCGCGATCCACTCGATACGCTCCCGGCTCAATGCTCGCGCCTGCTGCCTCATGAAATTTTTGGCTATAAGAGCACATCCGCGGCCGGTCATCATATCCAGCGCCACAAAAGTTTCAACGTCCGGCACTACACAAAAACCCTTAGAATTCGCAGGAAATCCATAGGGAACGTGATTCCGCTTACAAATCTCTGTTTTTTCGTCGATTACGTTGTCGAGATCTTCAACAGCTCGAATCATATCCGCCAGCGTCTCCGCTTTCTGATTAACAGATTGCACATCCTCCGGCGTTCCTTCAGGCTTCCATGCCCGGATTTCAGCGATTTTGCCAATCAGTTCTGAGCGGCGCTGCAAGTCCAGCAGCGCGCCCGCCATTTCACCGCCTTTGCCTAAACGCAAATTCCGCTTCAACTGCTCGCCTGTCACTTTAGGCTGCTGCACAACAGCCGTGCGCATCTCTTCCAGCTTTTTAGAGACATAGTTGCGGCGCTCCTGCTCCATGTGTCCAGCAACAGAAGCACGCGCATAAACGCATGTCGCCTCATAGGCCGGTCGAGTTACGATAGAGACATCCCAAAGTTTGCTGATTTTCTCAATCGTCCGTGTGCGGGTATGCGAATCATAGCTTTCTTTCGCGGTATTAAAGGCGAAAGACATTTTATCCAGATTTCCCGCTCGAACTTCTTCCCAAACCTCACGCCCTCTGGCGGTGTTCAGTTGTGCAGACACCTTGAGACCGCGATCATCAATCGTTAGGCAAAGCGTTCCAGCTCTGGTGCGCGCAAGCGGTGTCCCTTCGTGATCGACATTTAGTATAACGTCGGTCAAATCGCATTCGTCGAAAGCATTCCGCGAAATCACCTCGTAAAAATCAGTGCCCGTGTACGGGTCAGAATCAATCACGGTCGGTGATTCAAAGACAACCGCATATCCTTCGATCTTTTCGCCCTCTGACGAAAAATCAAATGCGCGGTATTGTCTGCCGTCAGCAATATTTATCAAAATTTTTCACCTCGTTTCAAGTTACATCGCCGTTCCCTCCGGAACACAGAAACGCGCTCCCACGCTCCTGTTTGGCGGTTTTTATTAAACAAAGTCCAATAAAGCGGACTTTATTTGCCTTTTATTTTGTCCCCTCATGGTCAAACAGCGGTAGAGTTGGAAAACATCCACGACCGCACCGGGGCCTTTCGTTCTTACTTATTGCAGATAGGGGGGGATCCAATCCTGCCCCGATCGGCTCGCCTTTCTGATATGCAATATTGATTTCCATTCTTTGATCACATCCTCTAACCTAATGCAGCTTAGTTTTCGTTCTCCGCATGTATATGCCAACCTGCACCAACAGGCCAGCGCATGCGCAAACTGTCTCACTATCTTTTCGCACTCAGGCGATCCAGTGACCGATTGCACCGCCGTTTCTGTATCGAATACTTCTCTTTCAGGCGCATGGTGTTTTCCCATTTCGTAGTATCCGTTTATGGTAGACACTGCAACTTCAAATACTTCCAACCAGTCTTCCGATGTACGTCGGCCTGCAAGCTGATCCTGCATTTCACAGAACTGTTTCACGGTAATTGGAAAATCGACGTTCATTGCTGCTCCTCCTTGAATTTCCCAGACATCCGTGCTATAATATAGCTGTCCTGACATCTATCTTGATTTCCCACATCCCCCCTGCGGTTTTCTCCTACCGCAGGGGGCGCTTCTTTTTCCCGGCAGTCGCAGTGCTCGCCGGGGTCTAAATGTGCGCCACAGTAGGGGCACACATGAAAGTAAGTACCCGTTAGCTATCCCCTCCTTTCGCGGTTACTTTCTCATGTTTTTCCGTGTGTATGAAATATCAGTAACCGGTAACCCTATGCAAATGTTCCCATATCAACAGAAACCATCCGAATACATTGAAGTTTACCGAATAGAAGTTCTGGTTACTGGTTACCGTTTTATACAGGCACACGCAAAAGTTACCCGGCTTTCTGAATAATAAAGCCCTTTTTCGGCTCTCCGTCCAACTTGATCGTTTTGACTTCTAATATATACCCTCCAGCTTCAAACTCTGCCCGAACAGCTTCGAGTGCCCGTTTCGGCTGCTTACCACCCCAAATTGAAGAGCCGTAAATCTTCTCGAACGAAGAATAAGAAAACTTGACCGGCTCAAACGGATTAGAAGCCGCTTCCAGCGCATCAAGCAACGCCGAATTAAACGGCTCCGTCGCACATGCAGGGGTAGAATACGATTCTTGAATGAAATCTCGATCATGCTTTTCTGAGAAGCCCGCGTGTTCTGGCAATCCGTTTTCCGTCATCCTGAATAGCACGGTTTCCTGCAAGCTGGCATAGTTGTTCTTCTCGTTAGCCAGATAACGCAAGCCCTGTTCTGACGGGTCATATCCAGCCATGATAACCGATCGAGCAATATCCCAGAGGTCACTACTATCGGAAATGCGGTCACGGCCACTTGCGCCCCGACGCTTATTCGAGTGGCAGACCACAAGAAAAGCGCATCCAGTTTGTTCTCCAAGGCCGGTCAACGTCGACATGCAGTCGCGCATTGCGTTCCGGCTACACATGTTCACATTCGCAGGCACATAGCCTTGAACCGGATCCATGATGCAGAGCGCAGGCCGATATTGTTTTATCACTTCCTCGAGAAGCGGCTCACCGAACTTCAATCCCCGCAAGCACCCTCCGTCATCTAACGCCGGATCCGGCGCGATTATGTTGGACTGTTGTGCATGAAGAAGCCGTAACTTTTTCTTCAGTTTTTGGCTTATGCTGTCCTCAGTCGTAAGAAACAATACCCGCTGAGGGTCACGCCTTGCGCCGGACGAATCCAGAATACATCGTCCACCCGAACTGATAGCCGCCGCAATATTACAGACGATGGAAGTTTTACCAACTCCGCCATCAGAAGCGAGCAACGTAATCTGTCCCGCCGGAATCCATTCAGGCACGAGCCACTTCGCCTCAATTTCCTGAAACTCAGATATTGGGCGAAAAATACCCATCGCATCAGCTTTACAATCTTGTTCGCGCGCTTCGAGCCGCCGTGCAGCTTCTGCCTGTTCCGCGACAGGAACGCCAGCGTCAGCAAGTCGTGAGATCTCCTCTGCCGATTGACCTCGCCCGATTAAGTAAGAAAGGTCGTCGTTTTCCGGGAAAAGGTCGCGTAGCGATAAGCCGAGAGAGTCCAAAATGGATTTCGTCGAGCAGCCCGCAAAGCAGTGCAACAAAATTCGACCGTCCTCGCCCTGCGTGATGCTCAAACTCGGGTCATGGTCGTCATGCGCCGGACACCGCGCCATAAATTTGTCGCCGTGGCCGCGGACGCCATCGAGCCGGGAAAGAAAATCCTGTAAGGTCACGGTGCTCCCCCCTCACTCTTGAAGATTGCATCATGCCCGAATTTCTCAATTAAGAAGTCCGCCATTGCGTCCGCTGGGATGTTGGCATACTCCCCATCCACTTTGACCGCACTGCCGTCTGTGACGTGATAGGTAGCCGATACAGGAACCTTTTCGCAAATTTCCCTATCCTGCATCAGCCGTCACCTTCTTCCATGATCTGTTCAATTGGAACACCCAGCGCATGGGCGATCCGTTCAGCCGTTTCTGGGCGGCACGTTCTGCGGCCTAAAATCGTGCTTACGTTTTGTCGGCTGATCCCTGCTGAAATTGCAAGATTGCTTTTACTCATTTTGCTCTTTGCAAGTAGTATTTCAACCATGTTCGTATTGATTTTCATATTTCCACCTCCAAAAATAAATTCGTTCGTGGTTCTTATGCCACTATAATAACCTCAATTGTGGTTTTTGTCAAGGTATTTCAAAAAAATTATTGCCACATTCGTGGTTGTGCTGTATAATGCCTATATAGGAGGGATGGCTATGTGCATGAATGTTACAGACCCACATTCGATTGGAGAAGCAATCAGGCGGGAACGCAAAGCGCATAATCTTACGCAAGCAGAGCTTGCAAAGTCTGCTGGGATAGCTGTAAACAGTGTTCGGCTTTATGAAAGTGGAAAACGGATACCCGATATCTTGCAAGCTGCCAAAATCGCAGATGCACTATGGATTCCTTTGGATGCTATTCTTCCAATGACTGCCGGAAGATATATTTTAAGAGCTATGCAACAAAAAAGGATTAGCCCATCCAATCTATCAAACTTGACTTC
>HHCFJ05603__coassemble_471_pt1 | contig 25511 bp, 21 predicted proteins | sample HHCFJ05603__metabat2_low_PE_011 | metagenome-assembled genome bin HHCFJ05603
GTTTTCATTCTTTTGATAAGGAGGATGCGTATGACCGGTTTCCCGGCAGAAGCGTTTGACGTTGTTGTGATTGGCGCAGGACATGCGGGCATCGAGGCTGCGCTCGCTGCGGCCCGGCTCGGCATGAAAACCGCCTGCTTCACCATCAATCTGGACGCGGTCGGCAATATGCCCTGCAACCCGGCGATCGGCGGCACAGCCAAGGGGCATCTGGTGCGTGAGATCGATGCGCTCGGCGGCGAGATGGCGCGCGCCGCGGATGCGGCCTGCATCCAGTACCGCATGCTCAACCGCGGCAAGGGTCCGGCGGTGCATTCACTGCGCGCGCAGGCCGACCGCGTCAAATACCGCTCCTACATGAAGCATGCGCTCGAGCGGCAGGAAAACCTGCGCCTGATGCAGGATGAGATCGTCTCGATTGAATCCGAAAACGGCGCGGTCAGCGCGGTTGTGACCGCGATTGGAGCGCGCCATCCTGCGAAAGCCGTGATCGTGGCCTCGGGCACCTTTCTCGGCGGGCGCATCATCATCGGCGATTATACGCGCGAGAGCGGCCCGGACGGTCTGGCAGCGGCAAAGCCGCTGACCGAGTCACTTCGCAGCCTCGGTCTGCGGCTGCAGCGCTTCAAGACCGGCACGCCGCCGCGCATCCACCGCCGTTCCATCAATTATGCCGGACTGGAGGTGCAGGAGGGGGAAGAGGAGATCATCCCATTCTCCTTTGACACCGATCAACCGCCGCGCAATCAGGCGGTGTGTTTTCTGACCTATACGACCGACCGGACGCATGAGATCATCTGCGCCAACCTCGACCGTTCACCGCTGTTCGGCGGTAAGATCGACGGCGTCGGCCCGCGTTACTGCCCGTCTATTGAGGATAAGGTGGTGCGCTTTGCCGATAAACCGCGGCACCAGCTGTTCCTCGAGCCCATGGGACTGGACACGGAAGAAATCTATGTGCAGGGCTTTTCTTCGTCCATGCCGTTCGACGTGCAGCTCAAGATGCTGCACACGGTCAAGGGGCTGGAGCATGCCGAGGTCATGCGCCCGGCGTATGCGATTGAGTATGACTGCGTCGATCCGCTTGAGCTGCGGCCCACGCTTGAGACCAAAAAGATCAAAGGCCTGTACGGCGCAGGCCAGTTCTGCGGTTCGTCCGGCTATGAGGAGGCCGCCGCGCAGGGCCTTGTCGCGGGCGTGAATGCCGCCCTGCAAATCAAGGGGGAGGAACCGCTCATCCTTGACCGCGCGGACGGCTATATCGGCACCTTGATCGACGATCTGGTCACCCGCGGCACGAACGAGCCCTACCGCATGATGACATCGCGCTCGGAATACCGCCTGCTGCTGCGGCAGGATAACGCGGATGAACGCCTGGTGCCGATCGGCGTGCGCATCGGTCTTAATCCACCCGAGCGCGGGGAAAAGGTGCGCCGCAAGTACGAAGCGGTGCAGCAGGAGATCGACCGTGTGGCGTCGGTCGGTATTGCGCCGTCGGACGCGCTCAACGGCTTTCTGGCGGGTAAAAACAGTGCTCCTGTCAAGGCGGGCTGCAAGCTGATCGACCTGCTGCGCCGTCCTGAGCTGAGCTATGCCGATCTGGCGCGGTTTGATCCTGAACGTCCGGCACTGCCTGCGGTCATCCGCGAGCAGGTCGAGATCCGGGTCAAATATGCGGGCTATATTGACCGCCAGCAAAAAGATGTGGAACAGTACCGCAAGCTGCAAAGCCGTCCGCTGCCGCCTGAGCTGGATTACAGTGCAATCGATTCGCTCCGTCTGGAAGCCCGGCAGAAGCTCAATGCGGTCAAGCCGCTCAACTTCGGGCAGGCGGCGCGCATCTCGGGCGTTTCGCCCGCGGATATCACCGCGCTTATGATTTATATGGAGACACGCTGGAAGGGGGAGAAGGCATGACCGTATGGGAGATGCTCCGGTCCGGCCTGGAGGAGATTATGAACGAGATTCCTCCACAGGCTGTGGAAAAACTCATGGAATACTGCGCTATGCTGCTTGAAAAAAACAAGGTCATGAACCTGACTGCGGTCACCGAGCCGGCCGGGGTTGTCACGCGGCACTTTCTCGACTGCGCGGCGCTTGCCCCTTATATGCGGGCGCATACCCGGGTGATCGATGTCGGCACCGGCGCAGGTTTTCCCGGACTGCCGCTTGCGGTTCTGTGCCCGGGGACAGAATTTGTCCTGCTTGACGCGCTGCGCAAGCGTGTGGATTTCCTTAATGAAGTCATCTCATCACTTGGCCTCTCTAACTGTACAGCGATCCATGCCCGTGCGGAGGAATTTGCTGGAGACCACCGTGAGATATTTGATGCTGCTGTTTCACGTGCTGTTGCTGAGCTGCGTGTGCTGGCGGAACTCACTGTACCCATGGTTAAGGTCGGCGGCGTGTTCTATGCAATGAAGGCGGCTGACTGTGCCGGAGAGGTACAGGCGGCGGTGCACGCCTGCACGGTGCTGGGTGTGACCTCCATGGAGCAGGTCAGCTATGCCGTACCGCATGACGGCGTGGAGCGCATGCTTGTTTGTCTGAAAAAGACGGCGCAGACGCCTGCACAGTACCCGCGGCGCTTCAAAAAGATCCAGTCCACACCGCTCTGACTAAGTATTATAACAATTTGTTTACCCTCTGTATGGAAATTACAGAGGGTATTTTTTGTCCGAAAATAGGTGGAAATGTGCGTTTTGTCGTTGGAAATGACAGATATAAGTCGAATCAGGCAGTTTTTGCGGTCGATTATACTTGCCAAAATGTAATAATATGGTAATCTATTACCAAAGGATATGGTAATTATTCCCGTGCAACCGGGATTGTCAAGGAGGAACATAAATGATGTCTGTATTGTCTTTGGTATCGGGCAGGGAAGAGCGCAGCCTGCGTCGGATCCGCGTGAGCGATATTGCGCGCAATCCCAATCAACCGCGTAAATACTTTGATCCGGAGGCGATTGCACAACTGGCTGAGAGTATCCGGCAGTATGGTGTACTTAATCCGCTAACCGTCCGCCGTTCTCCCAGCGGAGGCTACGAACTGGTAGCAGGTGAGCGCCGTCTTCGTGCGGCCCGGGTTGCCGGGTTGAATGAGGTTCCGTGCCTGGTTATCGCAGCGGATAACGAGGACTCGTCTGCAATTGCGCTTGTTGAAAACCTGCAGCGGCGTGATCTGGATTTCTTTGAGGAGGCATACGGTTTTAAACGTTTAATCGACCAGTACGGCCTGACGCAGGAAGAAGCTGCACGCAAGGTCGGTAAGACGCAGTCCGCTGTTGCAAACAAGCTGCGGCTGCTCCGCCTGTCCCAGAAGAATATGGAGCTGATCCGCAGCGCCAACCTGACCGAACGGCATGCGCGTTGTCTGCTTCGCTTGGACAGCGAAGACGAGCGTATCAATGCAACTAATTACATCATCGAGCATGATTTGAACGTCAGCCGTTCCGAGCAGTATATTGAGGAGCTTCTTAAGGAAAGGGAGAGGGAGACCGAGCTTCCGGCACAGCAGGAGCGTAAGGTTGTGCGGTTGATCAAAGATGTCCGCTTTTTTTTAAATACGCTTAACCGCGCGGTTGGTGTGATGGTCGATTCTGGTATCGGTGCGACGGTACAGCAGCAGGACAGTGAAGACGGATTGACTTTGACAATTGTTATCCCGCATGCACGGGCTTAGATTGATTTGTTTCACGTGAAACATAATATAGGGAAGGGAGCTGCCGGATAAGGCAGCTCCCTTTGTGTGTTTCACGTGAAACATTTGGGTATTTTTCATAACAGAGCTTTGCAATCACGCATCAATGTGCTATAATAAAATCCGCAAGAAATCTCCAGAGACAAGAGGGAACGATTATGGGGAAAATCATTGCCTTCGCCAACCAGAAGGGCGGCGTAGGAAAAACCACAACCGCCATCAACCTTGCGGCCGCATTGTTTGAGAGAGGTAAACGTGTTCTGCTCTGCGATTTTGACCCACAGGGCAACGCAACGTCGGGATTTGGTGTGGATCCGCGCTCACTTGAGACCTCAGTCTACGACCTGATCGTCGCAGACGAACCAGATGTGAAAAGCGCGATCGTTTCAACCAAATGGGTGGATCTGATCGGGGCAAATGTCAATTTGGCCGGAGCAGAGCTTGACTTGATCGCCATGGATAACCGGGAGAGCCGATTGAAAAACGTGCTTGAGCTGGTGCGGGAGGATTACGACTACATCTTTATCGACTGCCCGCCGTCGCTCGGTCTGCTTACGCTCAACTGCCTGTGCGCAGCAGACAGTTTTCTGGTGCCGCTCCAATGCGAATACTATGCACTGGAAGGTTTGAGCCAGTTGATGACGACTGTGCGTATGGTCAAAAAATCCATGAATCCGGGTCTTGCGCTTGAGGGTGTGCTGCTCACTATGTTTGACGGACGCACCAACCTGTCCATTCAGGTGGTGGAAGAGGTCAAAAAACACTTCCCGGGCGAGGTGTTTTCGTCCGTCGTGCCGCGCAATGTGCGGCTCAGTGAGGCTCCCAGCCACGGCAAGCCGATCACGGACTATGACCGCATGTGCCGCGGAGCAGAAGCATATTTGGCACTTGCAGATGAAATATTAAAGAAGAACGGAAGAAAGGGGAGAGGCTGATGGCATCAGCCAAAAAGGGACTGGGCGGAGGACTGTCCAATCTGTTCGGCGATGATGCAGCAGCAAGTCTGAGCGAAAATGGAGCAGCAGACAGCATCACCCAGCTGCCGCTTACCAAAATCGAGCGCAATCCGAATCAGCCTCGTAAAAAATTCGACCAGCAGGCACTGGAAGAGCTGGCGGAAAGCATCCGCCTGCACGGCGTGATCACACCAATTACCGTGCGCCATGGCGAAAAGGATGGATACTACCAGATCATTGCAGGCGAACGCCGCTGGCGTGCCGCCAGGCTGGCCGGGCTCAAAGAGATTCCGGCGATGGTGCTTGAAGCTAGTGAGGGCGAAGTTATGGAACTCGCCCTGATTGAAAACCTGCAGCGGCAGGATCTCAATCCAATTGAGGAAGCTGAGGGATATGACCGTCTGATGCAGCAGTTTGGCCTGACACAGGAGGAGGTCGCAAACCGCGTGGTCAAATCACGCTCCGCGGTTGCCAACGCCCTGCGCCTGCTCGGCCTGCCGGACGAGGTGCGCACCATGGTCGCAGACGGCAAGCTGTCCGGCGGCCACGCCCGCGCCGTACTTGCCGTTTCGGATGAGGACAAGCGCGTGGAAGCAGCTCGTCAGATGGTCGGCATGAGCGTCCGTCAGGCGGAAGCACTTGCAAAGCGGCTCAACAAAAAGCCGTCCGTCAAGCCGCCGCAGCCGGAAGCCTTCTCCGTGGACTATGTTGCGGACGTGGAAAAAGAGCTGGAAAGTGTGCTGGGACGTAAAATCAGCATCCAGCAGGGCAAGAATAGCGGCCAGTTGACGCTGGAATATTACGGCGCAGACGATCTGGAACGGCTGATCGAAGCACTGCGCAGTCTGCGCGTATAAGGAGGAAGCCATGGACGAGCAAAAGAATACACCTGAGCAGAATAAACCGGAAAAAAAGCTCAGCCGTACCACGCTTACCTTCTATATTGTGGGACTGTTTTCCGTTGCGATCGCGCTGATCCTGATCAGTTACATCGCGCAGGCGCGTGCTGACCGCCAGGTCGATACACTGACCGACCAGCTTACAGAACAGCAGACCGTTGCTCAGGGAGCCACCCAGAAAGTGGAAGAACTGCAAATCCAGTACGATCAGCTGACAAAAGTGGTGGAAGAGCTGCGGACACTGATCGGAACGGATGAAGCGCAGACGGATATCGTCGGGGCAGTGACCCAGATGGAAGAGGAGCGCGAAGTGTACGCAAGTCTGGCCCGCATCAACGCACAGCTTCTTGCAGGAAACAATTCGGATGCAAAGGCCGAGTATGACACGCTGGTGAGCCAATACGGTGAGGAGCGCCTGCTGGGCAACGCACAGGAAGATTCCTTCGGCTCGGATATCAATATCTTATTCACCGCCGCAAAGGAACAGATTGAGACGGTCGAGCCACAGTATGGCCCCACAGAAACAGAAGAATAAAGGAAAACAGAATAAAAGGAGAAAGCAAACCATGTTGGATATCAAATTTGTCCGCCAGAACCCGGACGCGGTCAAGGAAAACATCAAGAAAAAGTTCCAGGACGAAAAGCTGCCGCTGGTGGATGAAGTGATTGACTTTGACGCCAAGTTCCGCGCCGCCAAGACCCGCTGCGACGAGCTGCGCGCACAGCGCAACAAGAAGTCCAAGGAGATCGGCGGGCTGATGGCCAAGGGCCAGAAGGACGAGGCCGAGAAGGTCAAGGCCGAGGTCAAGGCCATGGCGGATGAAATGGAAAAGCTCGAAGCGGATGAAAAGACCTATCAGGAAGAAGTCCGCAGCCGAATGATGGTCATCCCGAACATCATCGACCCCTCTGTCCCGATCGGCAAGGACGATTCGGAAAATGTGGAGTTAGAAAAATTTGGTGATCCAGTTGTTCCGGATTATGAAATTCCGTATCATGTGGACATCATGGAGTCCTTTGACGGCATTGATCTGGATGCCGCGCGCCGCACCTCGGGCAACGGCTTCTATTACCTGAAGGGCGATATTGCGCGCCTGCATTCGTCCATCCTGTCCTACGCGCGCGATTTCATGATCGACCGCGGGTTCACCTATTATATCCCGCCGTTCATGATCCACGGCGATGTGGTCAAGGGCGTTATGTCCTTCAAGGAAATGGAGAACATGATGTACAAGATCGAGGGCGAGGACCTGTACCTGATCGGCACCTCTGAGCACTCTATGATCGGCAAGTTCATCGACACCATCAACGACGAGGAGACCCTGCCGCAGACCCTGACCAGCTATTCGCCCTGCTTCCGCAAGGAAGTCGGCGCGCACGGCATCGAGGAGCGCGGCGTATACCGCATCCATCAGTTCGAGAAGCAGGAGATGGTCGTGGTCTGCAAGCCCGAGGAGTCCCCGATGTGGTACGACAAGCTCTGGCAGAATACGGTTGACTTCTTCCGCACGCTGGATATCCCGGTGCGCACGCTCGAGTGCTGCTCGGGTGACCTCGCGGACCTCAAGGTCAAGTCCTGCGACGTAGAGGCGTGGTCGCCGCGCCAGAAGAAGTATTTTGAGGTCGGCTCGTGCTCCAACCTGGGCGATGCACAGGCGCGCCGTCTGGGCATCCGTGTGCGCAGCAAGGAGAACCCGAAGGAGCTGTACTTCGCACACACGCTCAACAATACGGTCGTCGCGCCCCCGCGCATGCTGATTGCGTTCCTCGAGAACAACCTGCGCGCGGACGGCACAGTCGCGATCCCGAAGGTGCTCCAGCCGTATATGGGCGGCATGACTGAGCTGCGCAAAAAGTAAGCAAAGCGGCCCCGGCCGCTTTGAAATAAACACACGAGACAGGAGAATTATTTTATGGAAACCGGCATCAAAGGTGAGAAGAAGTTTACCGTGACAAACGACCAGCTGGCCTGCAATGTCGGCAGCGGCCTGGTATCCGTATTCGCAACCCCGATGATGATCGCGGCGATCGAGAACACCGCCGCAGGCAGCGTTGCGCCCCACCTTGAGGAGGGCAAGACCACGGTTGGCACGCTGGTCAATGTTTCGCACGTGTCCGCTACGCCTGAGGGCATGGAGGTGCGCATCGAGACCGAGCTTACCGAGATCGCGCCGAATGGCAAAATCCTGACCTTCAAGGTCGCGGCGTACGACGAAGCCGGCCTGATCGGCGAGGGCACGCATCAGCGTGCAGTCGTCGCCAAGGAGCGTTTTGAGCAGAAAGCGCAGGCCAAGAAGAACGCATAAGAGAAAAAGCGCCGCGATCGCGGCGCTTTTTTCTCAAATTACAGGAATAAAGAATTCGCAGATGCCGTCCTGCACGCCAGCATAGGTGTAGCGCTCCATCACCGGACGGTCAGGATCGGCTGTGCAGCCGTTTTCCCGCAGCAGGCGGCCGATCGAAAGCCATGCCTCGGACACCGCCTGTTCCGTGTGCGGAACCGGAAAGACCGCGCATCTGCCGCCGGTCAGCGACCCATAGCGGACATCCGCACCGGGCAGGGTCTGCCCCTCCTGCAATACCAGACAGGCGTCATAACGGCAGGCCGCGGGAAGGGTGCGCGCGGGGTCGTCCCACGCGATGGAGAGAATGGCGGACTCCGGGCCGAGCAGGCCCGCCTGACTGGCAAGCGTAAGCAACCGCTCCATGACTGCGCGGTTTTCCGCTCCATATGCGCCGGTGCGCCGCAGGTAGGCGATCGGACAGCGGGGAAGAGTAATCATGTTCATGGGATATCGTTCCTTTTCATCGTATTGACCGGTCTGTTGGTATGATAACCGCTATTAAAATGGATTGCAAGCCATATTTTAAAAGAATATGAAACTTTTTTTAAACGAAAGGAGCCTTCCATGTTCTTTTCTTACGGCAGGGCCGAGACCGACTACCTCGCTTCACGCGACCCGGTGCTGGGCGCGGCGATCGACCGCATCGGCCACATCGACCGCGAGGTATTCCCCGACCTGTTTGAAGCGCTCATCAACTCGATCGCCGGGCAGCAGATTTCGGGCAAGGCGCTCGCAACCGTGTGGGCGCGTCTGTGCGCGGCAGTCGGCGCAGTCACACCGGAAAACCTGCTCGCGGCAGGGGAGGAGCGCCTGCGCGCCTGCGGCTTTTCCGGCCGCAAGGTGCATTACATGCTGTCCGCCGCGCGTGCGGTCGCGGACGGCGCGCTCGATATCCACAGCCTTGTGGGAAAAGACGACGAAGAAGTCATTCACGCGCTGACCGCCCTGCCAGGCGTGGGGCGGTGGACGGCGGAAATGCTGCTGACCTTTTCGCTCCAGCGGCCGGATGTGCTTGCGTACGACGATCTTGGCATCCGCAAGGGCATGTGCCGCCTGTACGGGCTGGACAGCCTGACAAAGCAGCAGTTCGCGGCATACCGCGCGCGCTATGCGCCGCATGCGACCGTCGCGGCACTCTACCTGTGGCACATCGCCGCAGAATAACAACAAGGCAGGAAACAAATCGCTGTTTCCTGCCCTTTTTTATGCGCCAAATGCTTGCGCAAATGCCGCCTGCGCTTGCTCTGCGAACCGCCTGTGTCCCTCTTCCGTGAAGTGCACGCCGTCGAACGCGAGCGGTATGTCCCATGCGCCTGCGTCCGCGAAGGCAATCGCCTTGTCCTGCGCGAGTGTGCGGTACAGACCGGCGAGCTGCGCGGACGCGCCGAGCAGTCCTTCCTCCGCCACCCATGTCCCGGGACAAAACTTCGGCGGCGCAATGAGCAGCAGCGGCGCGCCGTATGTGCGCAGACGGTCGAGCAGATCCTCCATGCGCGCGGATACCGCGGCCGGGGCTGCGCCGCAGAGCAGGTCGTTCGAGCCGAGCATGAGGCAGATCCCGTCCAGCGGCGCGAGCGCTTCGAGCTGCTGCCCGAGCAGGCGCAGCGCAAATGCGCTGTGTGGAATCTCGCGTCCGTTTTCCCCAAGGTTGTGGATAACCCATTCGGGCTGGCTGTCCAGCCGCGCGGTCCAGCGCACCGCCGCCGGATACCGCCCGCCGCCAAAGCCGCGCGGGTCATAGCCCCAGGTGTTGGAATCCCCGATGCACACGATCTGCTTTGCCATTGCCGCCCCTCCGTCTCTGTTTTGCTGCTTCGGCACCAGTATAGCCCATTTCCCGGGCAAATGCAAACGTTGCCCCGCGCGCGAAAAGAGTCTATAATAAAGGCAATACCTTCGCATTGTCTGGAGGGACATGCCTTATGTATATTGCCGACCTGCACATCCATTCCCGCTTTTCCCGCGCGACCAGCCGCGACGGCGACGCGTCCCACTTGGACTGGTGGGCGCGCCGCAAGGGCATCGGCCTTGTCGGGACGGGCGACTTCACCCATCCCGCGTGGCGCGCAGAGCTGCATGAGCAGCTCGAACCCGCAGGGGAGGGCGTATATACGCTCAAAGAGCCGTACCGCCTGCCGGACGCCCAGCCGGGAGACACGCCTCGCTTTGTGGTCACGGGCGAGATCAGCTCGATCTACAAGCGCCACGGCAGGACGCGCAAGGTACATAACGTGATCCTCCTGCCCAGCCTTGAGGCAGCGGACGAGCTCGCCGCGCGGCTCGAGGCCATCGGCAACATCCGGTCGGACGGCCGCCCCATCCTCGGTCTGGACAGCCGCGACCTGCTCGAGCTGACGCTGGACGCCTGCCCGGACGCGGAGTTCATCCCCGCGCATATCTGGACGCCGCACTTTTCCATGTTCGGTGCGTTCTCGGGATTTGACACCATGGACGACTGCTTTGACGACCTGACCCCGTACATCCATGCGGTCGAGACCGGGCTGTCCTCCGACCCGCCGATGAACTGGCGCGTGTCCGCGCTCGACGGGCTGACGCTGGTGTCGAACTCGGACGCGCACTCGCCGTCCAAGCTCGGCCGCGAGGCGAATCTCATAGAGGGCGAGCGCGATTACCCCTCACTCATGCGTGCGATCCGCACTGGCGAGGGCTTTTTGGGTACGATCGAGTTTTTTCCTGAGGAGGGCAAGTATCATCTGGACGGCCACCGGAACTGCGGCGTGTGCCTGACCCCGGCCGAGACCGCTGCGCGCGGCGGTGTATGTCCGGTGTGCGGCAAAAAGCTGACCATCGGCGTGGAGCACCGCGTGGAGGAGCTGGCCGACCGGCCCGAAGGCTTCCGCCCAGAAAATGCTAAGCCGTTCGAGAGCCTTGCGCCCCTGCCTGAGGCGATTGCAGCCTCCACCGGTGCGTCGCCCACGGCGAAAAAGACAGCCCAGCTGTATGAAAAAATGCTCGCCCAGCTGGGGGACGAGTTCACCATCCTGCGCGAAACGCCCATTGCGGATATTGGGGCGGTCGCCGGGCCGTGCGTGGCCGAGGGCATCCGCCGCCTGCGCGCGGGCGAGGTGCAGCGCCGCGCAGGCTTTGACGGCGAATACGGCACGATCTCCCTGCTCACCCCGGCGGAGATCGAGCAGTTCAGCGGCCAGCTTTCGCTGTTTGGCGCAGCCGCACCTGCGGCAAAGCCGGTCAAAAAGCATACGCTCACAAAAACAGCTGCCGCGCCGCAGCCGGGAATGCCCGTCCCGGCGGGCGACACGCTCAACCCCGCGCAGCAGGCTGCCGTGACGGCGGAGGAGCCCGCGGTCGCGGTCGTCGCCGGGCCGGGCACTGGCAAAACCAAAACCCTGGTCGCGCGCATCGCGCACCTGATCGAAGCGTGCGGGGTCAAGCCGGACGAGATCACCGCGGTCACGTTCACGAATCAGGCCGCCGCCGAGATGCGTGAGCGGCTTGAGCAGCGGCTGGGCGGCAAGCGCGTGGTGCGGGGCATGACCATTGGCACGTTCCACGCGATCTGCCTGCACCTGCTGGGCGACGTGCGCCTGATCGCGCAGAGCGAGGCCATGACGATCGCAGGGGACGTGCTGCGCGAAAGCGGCGCAAAGGGGAGCGCCAGAGGTTTATTGCAGGCGGTCTCGCGCGTCAAAAACGGCGCGTCCCCGGCGGAGGCAGGGCTGGACGACGCGCTGTACCAGAACTACTGCGCCCGGCTGAAAGCGCTCGGTGCGCTCGACTTTGACGATCTGCTGACTGAAGCGCTGCGGCTGGACACCGCGGGCCGCAAACAGTTCCGCTACCTGCTGGTGGACGAATTTCAGGATGTGGGTGACACGCAGTATGCTCTTGTTCGTGCGTGGAGCAACAGGGGCAGCCTGTTCGTGATCGGCGACCCGGACCAGTCGATCTACGGCTTCCGCGGGGCGAGCGGCCGCTGCTTTGCACGGCTGGGAGAGGACGTACCCGGCCTGCGCACCATCCGCCTTGTGGAAAACTACCGCTCCGCTCCCGCAGTGCTCGAAGCCGCCCTGCCGGTGATCGCACACAATGGGGGAGAGGCTCGCGTGCTGCACGCGAACCGCCCGGACGGCCCGCAGGTGCGGCTGGTGCAGGCGGCGGACGATTTCGCCGAGGCGGTGTTTGTCGCCAAGGAGGTTGGCCGCATCGCAGGCGGCGTGGACATGCTCGAGGCGCAGGGGCTCGAACAGGAACGCACGGTGCGTCCGTTCTCGGACATTGCAGTGCTTGCCCGCACGCACCGCCAGCTCGAGCTGATCGAATCCTGCCTGCGTCATGACGACATCCCATGCGTCATCACCGGGCGGGAGGACTTTCTGGACGACGACGGCGTGCGCGGCGCGCTCGCGTTTTTCCGCTCGCTCACCGACCCTCGCGACGCGGCAGCGCTTGGTACAGCCCTGCGCCTGCTGTGGGACTGCCCGGCAGACCTCATCCAAAAGGCGCAGGCGGCCTGCGCCGCGATGCCGGTATTCGATCCGGACGCGCTGCGCGAAACCGTGACCGGATACGGCCATCTCGAACAGTGGCTTGCGCAGGCGGCATACTGGCTGCCCTATGTGCAGAAGGACAAGCCGCACCGCCTGATCGAGCGCTGGGAACAGGAGCGCGGCGCGACAGAAGCGCTCGGCCGGCTGCGTCACACCGCGGTTTTCCACAAGGATTTCCACAGCCTGTGGATAAATTTGACCCTGGGTGAGGAGCAGGATGTGCACCGCGCAGCGGGCAAGGGCTGGGAGTCGGGCGCAGTGCGCCTGATGACGCTGCACGGCTCCAAGGGGCTGGAATTTCCTGCGGTCATTCTCGCGGGGATCAAACAGGGCGCGCTGCCGCTCGAGTCGTCCGCCCGCCCGGCGGATCTCGAGGAGGAGCGGCGGCTGTTCTACGTCGGCATGACGCGCGCCAAGGAAGAGCTGATCCTCACTACCACGCGCGAGCCGTCTGTCTTTATGGACGAGCTGCCGGACAGCGTTTCCCGGGAAAAGGATGCGCGGCGCAAAACGCCTGCGGCCGAGCAGCTGACACTGTTCTGAGCAGAAAACCGGATGATATACGGATATTCCCGGGGGAAAATGCCATACTGCCGCACGAAAAACTGGAATGACAGGAGGATACCGCCAGTGCCTTACTCCAAACAGGAGCTGCTGGAAGCCCGGCGGCAAATCAGCAGCACGCTGCACAAGCTGGAAGAAACGGTCAGGACGCTGGAGGGGAAAGAGAACCCGGCGCGCTGTAAGCCGCAGATTACGCTGGCAAAGCGGCGCATCCGGGCGTTCACCATTGCAATGGAACTGATCGGACGCGAGCTGCAGCAGCTCCCATAAACAGAACCAACCGCCCGCCGCGGGACAGCAAGGTGCCTGTGTGCCGGGCCGGATTGTGGGGTCAAGTTACCCGCTCCTCCCAGTTCTGCAAAGAGGCAAGCTGTTCCGGGGTATGGAACCAATGTTCCCCGTTGACCACTGTAAGCTGAGCATGGCTGCGGCGGGCATATGCCTCCACAGTCGCGCGGCTGGTCATATTGTCCCGGTTTGCGTAGAGGATATGGATGGGGCAGTCCCAACGGCTGACCGGATGCTCCCGCACCCAGCGCAGATACCTCCAGGACAGGGTTTGCCCGAAGCTGGTGTGGATCTCTCCCTGCTCCTGCAGCAGCTCCTCGGTCACACCCGCCCACTGCATCATGGATCGGATCAGACGCTCCATATCCAGCACCGGAGATACCAGCAGGGCCTTGGCCGGGTCGGGAATGGACAGCCCGGCAAAATACGCCCCAATGCTGTTGGCCCGCAGGGAAAGGGACTGCCAGCGGTCCAGCGCCCAGCCGGCAGCCTGCCGGATGTCCGGCACCGCAGACCAGGGCGTGAGTTCTTCCGCCCGCTCCTGCCGCGCCCCGTGCCCGGGGAGGTCGATGGACAGAACCTGAAATCCCCTGGGGCAGGCCGTCCGGGCAAATGCTCCCGCCTCTTCTTTGCAGCCCATCTGCCCGTGCAGGAACAGATAGGCTGAATCTGCAGGATCCCCATATAAAACCGCCGGTATCCGGCCGATCATCAGCTGTTCGGTTTTCATAAAACCACCTTTCCATGTGTGCAGCTCCGCAAAACCGTATACGCTCGGTTACAAAGACGCAGATGCGGAAGCAAAGCGTTACATGACAATCCCCCCACCGCGGCCGGTTGTGGTTTTGCCCGTTTTGTCATGCACCCTGCGGCATGCTGCGGTATTCCTCCAGCACAGCATGCAGCAGCTGCTCGATCCACGCGGTATCCGCGCTGCTGTCGTCGAAGGGGAAGACCGCGCGCGGCGCAATCCCAAGGCCGCGGCAGGCCAGCAGCTTTTTGAACAGGAAGGAAGCGCTGAAACCGGTTTCGTATGTGACCATCAGCTTGTGCAGCAGACGGGACAGCTGCATGGAACGCACCATATCATTCCGGCGGGCCGAGCAGACCAGATCGTGCCAGATATCCGGCACAATATTGGCCAATCCGCCGATTGATCCCGTGCCGCCGGCAGAGAGGTTGTAAAGAAACTGGTCGTCGTATCCGGAATAGACCTGAAAACCCGTGCCCTCGGTTGCACGGCAGACCTGGCTGGTGTGCGCAGGCTCAGCAACCGTGTCCTTCAGGCCGACAATGTTCGGATTGGCCTGAACCAGGCGCTGCACGGTCTGCGCAGCGACATTATGCCCGCTGCGCGCAGGATAGTTGTAGATCATCAGATCGCGCTGCAGGCTTTTGGCCAGCGTGTCATAAAAGGTAAAAATGTGTTCCTGATCCATGCCGTAATAATATGGCCCGATGACCAGGGGGGCCTGATAGCCCAGATCGCAGGCCAGACGGGAAAGGGCCAGCGTGTCCGCAAACCGTTCGCATCCGGTGCCGGCATACAGCGCCGTGCGCCCACCGGCATAATCGGCGTAAAATTCCAGAAAGCGCTGTTTTTCTGCGGTGTCCAGCCCGGGAAATTCCCCGGCGGAGCCGAGAACAAGGATGCCGTCCACCTGATTGCGCAGCATGTAATCGATTACAATTTTGTTTGCCTCGTGATCCGGCGTGCCGTTTTGGTTGAATACGGTTACTACCGGAACGATAATCTTTGCATTCATGGTTTTATTCCCCCGAATCTGCCCGGTATACGGCCGGCTGAGGTATCCGTGCAGCCGGGCAGTGAGATATTTTCCTTACTGTAGCACAGCGGCTGCGGCTCTGTCAATCCGTCTGAACCGGACAGCGCTGCCGCAAAAAAATGAAAATAAAAATAACTGAAATTCTCCCAAAAAATTTGTTGAGGTTGTGGATGGCGGTTATGTGCATGCACACAAAAAAGTCGCCGGGATCCAGCATGTTTTGCCGTTGATAAAGATTGAAATAAGATGGAAATAAATTCAGGAAATTCAAGGAAAAACATGATGTCAGGTAAGTGTGGAGGAAAACAAAAGGGTTTTTTTGCAGGAGACACGAAACAGCTGCATAGAACAGATTATAAAGAAATCCAGATTTATCCAAAATATTTGTCTATTTTGCTAAAGTCAAATGATACAAATTATACTGTCATATTTTATGCATAATTACTCTTATACCGATTTTTCACACAACATCTCTTGTCTATTATATCTATTGTGTCATTGACATTACTAAAGCCTTGTGCTATAATCCCAGCTGTAATTCTTAAATATGAACTGAGTTCTTAAATACGCACAGTTGACCAAAAGTTACCCAAAAATGTGCCAAAGCGGAATGAATGGGACGGGATGCTGCAGGTTCGCTGTACCAAGGACGCGGGAAGCGGCGAAAGATGGAGATAACGCTGTCTGCCGTGTGCGGGAACTCAGGAAACGCGGAAGGAGGATTTTGCTGTGAAAGTTATTACCGACCTGATTAAGGATGTCCCGGTCCCCAAAATGGTCAAAATCCGTGAAGTATTTGACAGCACCCATATCCCCGAGGAGGAAGTCGCCGGAACCGTCCAGAGAGAGCTGTCCCGCGAGGCGCTGGGCGGCCAGATCAAGCCCGGCATGAAGATCGCCATCACCTGCGGCAGCCGCGGCATCAGCCACTACGCCATCATGGCGCGTGCGATTGTGGATTTTGTCAAATCCAAGGGGGCGGAACCCTATATCGTCGCCGCGATGGGCAGCCACGGCGGAGCAACTGCGGAGGGACAGACCCAGATCCTTGCCGACTACGGCATCACAGAGGAAAACATGGGCTGCCCCATCAAAAGCTCGATGGAGACTGTGCAGGTCGGCCTTTCCGGCGTGCGCCATCAGCCGGTATTTGTGGATAAATACGCGTCAGAGGCGGATGGTATCATCCTGTTCAACCGGATCAAGCCGCATACCTCGTTCCGCGGCCGCTATGAGAGCGGCCTGATGAAGATGATGGCCATCGGCCTGGGCAAGCAGCACGGGGCGGAGAGCATCCATCACCAGAGCCCCGGGATCATGCATGAGCTGGTCGAGGAATACGGACTGACCATCCTGCAGAACTGCCCCATTCTGGGCGGCATCGCAATTATTGAGAACGCATACGACCAAACCTATCTGATCAAGGGACTGACCGCGGATGAGATCATCACCGAGGAGCCCAAGCTGCGCGACCTGTCCTATCAGACCATTGCGCACCTGCTGTTCGACAAATGCGACGTACTTGTGGTGGACAAAATCGGCAAGAATATTTCGGGTGATGGCATGGATCCGAACATTTCCGGCCGGTTTGTCCAGCCCAAGTACTGCTCCGGCGGCATTGAGGCGGAAAAGTGCGTTATCCTTGACCTGACCGACGAGACACACGGCAATGCGCAGGGCGTCGGCCTGGCAGAGGTCACGACCCGCCGCCTGTTCAACAAGATGAAGCTGGAGATGACCTATCCCACCGGCGTCACCAATACCTTCCTGCACCTGATGAAGATCCCCATGATCATGGATAACGACCGCGAGGCGCTGCAGCTCGCCCTGTGCTGCTGCCCGGATGCAGAGGATCAGAACAACATCAAGATGATCCGCATCCCGGACACCATGCACATCGAGTATATCGAGATCTCGGAGGGGCTGCTGCCGCAGGCGCAGGCAAATCCAAACATTGAGATCCTCTCAGAGCCATACGACCTGCCCTTTGACGAAGAGGGCAACCTGTTCTGAAAATTCCCGGGATGATCCGTCCGCTGTGGGCGAGCGGCCGGGCTGTCCCAGGTATTTTGATAAAGCAAAAGAAAAAGGATTCGCGTAAAAAGGAAAGGAGAAAAAGATATGGCAAGTCCCGCAATGCTGATTGTGGCTTTGGTAGTTGCAATCGCAATCATCCTGTTCTGTATTATCGTACTCAAGCTCAATGCGGCCATCGGCATGGTCATCGCCTGCCTGTTTATGGGTGTTGCAGGCGGTCTCGACCTGCTGACCACGGCAACAACGATTTCATCCGGCTTCGGTGATATGATGACCAGCATCGGCCTCCCGGTCGGCTTCGGCACCATACTGGGCCAGCTGATGAACGACAGCGGTGCGGCTTCTGTTATTGCCGACAAGCTTGTTGCAGCATTCCCGGAAAAGCGTGCGGTCTGGGGCCTGAGCATCGCAGGCTTCATCCTGTCCATCCCGGTATTCTTTGACGTTACGTTCATCATCCTGATCCCGATCGGCATCACCATTGCCTCCAAGATCAACATGAAGATGTGCTACGTCACCGGCTGCCTGACCATCGGCGCCACCACTGCCCACTGTGTGGTACCGCCCACGCCCAACCCGCTGGCTGCTGCTGATATTTTTGGCTTTGACCTCGGCATCATGATGATCGTCGGCCTGGTTGTCGGCTTCATCACGGTTATGCTGTCCAACTTTGTATTTATCAAGATCCATGACCGCGGCATCTGGAACGACGAGAAGGACGTCAACCACAGCTCGAACGTTGCGCAGGAGCTGGTTGCTGCGCGCAATGCGGAAGACCCCAACAAGCCCAAGCCGGGCATGTTCATGTCCCTGCTGCCCATCATCATCCCGGTTGTCTGCATCCTGTTCGGCACGCTCGGCAGCGCGCTGTTTGAGGAAGCCCCGATCATCTGCGATTTCCTGGGTGATAAGCTCGTTGCTATGCTGCTCGGCACGCTGGGCGCATACCTGATCAGCATTCCGTACATCGGCCGCAAGAACTTTGAAGCGTCCGCCGGCGAAGCGCTCAAGAGCGCGGGCGTCGTGCTGCTGATCACCGGCGCAGGCGGTTCCTTCGCTTCCGTTATCACCGCGACCGGCATCGGCGACGCGATCGTCGGCCTGCTGGGCACGGACACCACCTCGGTTCTGCCCGCCATGTTCCTCGCATACTTCATCGGCATGATCTTCCGCGTGGCGCAGGGCTCCGGCACGGTTGCCGGCATGACCTCCATGGGCATCATGGCCACAATCGCACCGGCGATCGGCTGCCATCCGGTATGGATCGCGCTGGCCTGCCTGTCCGGCGGCAACTCGATCGGCCACGTCAACGACTCCGGCTACTGGGTTGCGACCAATATGTCCGGCCTGACTGTTACCGGCGGCCTGAAGACCTACACGCTGGGTTCGTTTATCTCCTCCGTGTTCATCTTCGTTCTCGCGATCATCGGCGCGCTGGTCATCCCGCTTTAATCTGATCCAACCACGCCCCGGGCTATGTAAAGGAGCAAAACAACATGCGAAACGCCATGATCATCGACGGCAAGGATAACGTGATCGTTGCCATCGAGCCGATCGCCAAGGGGGATACGGTAACCTATCTCTGCGGCGGTCAGGAAAAGACACTCACTGCACTCGAAGATATCACCATCTATCACAAACTGGCCGCCTGCGACATTGCCGCAGGCGAGCCGGTGGTGAAATACGGCGAGCATATCGGTATTGCAGTAAGCGATATCAAAGCCGGTGCGCATGTCCACGTCCACAACGTGGAGGGCCACCGGGAAAACCTGGACGATAAGGCGTAAGGAGGAACAGCAATGACTTTTTATGGATACAGACGGCCGGACGGCCGTGTCGGCGTCCGCAATAAGGTGCTGATCCTGCCCGCCAGCGTCTGTGCATCGGACACCACCCGCATCATCTCGCAGCAGGTGGTCGGTTCGGTCACCTTCAACAACCAGCTGGGCTGCTCGCAGGTTGCGTCCGACCAGCAGTATACCATGGACGTTATGGCGGGCTATGCCGCCAACCCCAATATCTACGGCACGGTCGTGGTCTCCCTGGGCTGCGAGAACTGCCAGATGGACCTGGTGGTCAAGGCCATTCAGGAGCGCACCAACAAGCCGATCCGCCAGGTCATCATCCAGGAGGCCGGCGGTACGCTCAAGGCCGTCGATATGGCGGTGCGCTATGCCAAGGAAATGGTGGAAGAGGCGTCCCTGCTTCAGAAGGAAGAGTTCCCGATCTCCGAGCTGATCATCGGCACGGAGTGCGGCGGTTCGGACCCCACGAGCGGCCTTGCGGCAAACGTACTGATCGGCCAGCTCAGCGACCTGATCGTGGAGGCCGGCGGCACCTCGATCCTGTCCGAAACCACCGAGTTCATCGGCGCGGAGCATATTCTGGCGCGCCGCGCGGCGACGCCCGAAGTGCATGACCGCATTTTCGAGATCGTACACCGCTATGAAAAGTCGCTGCAGCTCGTCGGCGAAGAGGTGCGTGAGGGCAATCCCTCCCCCGGCAATAAGGCGGGCGGCATCACGACTCTGGAAGAGAAGTCCCTGGGCTGCATCCACAAGGGCGGCCATACCCCGGTCATGGAGGTCTACGACTACGCCAAGCAGGTGGAGCCGAAAAAGGGCCTTGTGATCATGGACACCCCGGGCAACGACCCCTCGTCCGTGGCGGCCATGGTTGCAGGCGGGGCGCAGGTGGTCGTATTCTCCACCGGACGCGGCACCCCGACCGGCAACCCGATCGCGCCGGTCATCAAGATCACCGGCAACCGGATCACCTTCGCCAACATGGAGGACAACATCGACGTGGATGCGTCCCCGCTGATCTATGGCGGCGATCTGGGCGAGATGGGCGACGCGCTCCTCAAGCTGGTGGCTGAGGTCGCAAGCGGAAAGCAGACCAAGGCGGAGTCGCTGGGCTTCACCGAAATGGCGATCGCCCGCGTGTGCAACTTCGTTTAACTGCTGTTTCCGCGCGGAAACAGTATCATCCATAACAGCGGCTGCGGCAGCGTGATAGCATTTTCAGAATATCGCGTTGCCGCTTAGCCGTTGGATGCTTCCCCCTCTGCACAGCAACGTTACAGGAGATGAACGATCCTTATGAAAAAACATTATGTAGTGATGGACGGCAACACCGCCGCGGCCCATGTGGCCTACGCGTTTACCGAGGTTGCCGCGATCTATCCGATCACACCGTCCTCCCCGATGGCGGAAAAGGTGGACGAGTGGTCCGCCAAGGGCCGCAAGAACCTGTTCGGCTCCACGGTGGACGTGATCCAGATGCAGTCCGAGGCGGGCGCTGCAGGCACCTGCCACGGTTCGCTGCAGGCGGGCGCACTGACGACGACCTTCACCTCGTCCCAGGGCCTGATGCTGATGATCCCGGCAATGTATGCGATGGGCGGCCAGTTCCTGCCGAATGTCATGCACATTGCCTCGCGCGTGGTGACGAGCAACCACCACTCGATCTTCGGCGACCATACCGACTTTATGACCTGCCGCACCACGGGCTACGCCATGCTGATGTCCTCCTCCCCGCAGGAGGCGATGGATCTGGGCGCTGTGGCCCATCTTTCGGCGATCCATGCGAAATATGCCTTCATGCACTGCTTTGACGGCTTCCGTACCTCGCACGAGATGCAGCGCATCGAGGCGCTCGACTATGAGGACCTGCGCGGCCTGGTGGACTATGACGCCCTCAAGGCGTTCCGCCGCCAGTCGCTCAACCCCGAGCACCCGACCAACCGCGGCAACAATGTCAACCCCGATATCTACTTCCAGTGCAAGGAAGGAGCAAACGTCAAGAGCGCCATCGTGCCCGACACGGTGCAGCACTATATGGACGAGATCAACGCCCTCACCGGCCGGGATTACAAGCTGTTCAATTATTACGGCGCCCCGGACGCGGAAGAGGTCATCGTTGTGATGTGCTCGGCCTCGGAAGCGGTCAAGGAAACCGTGGACTTCCTCAATGCAGCCGGCCGCAAGGTCGGCATGGTGCAGATCCATCTGTACCGTCCGTTCTCTGTCAAACATTTTGCGGAAGCCATTCCCGCAACCTGCAAGAAGATCGCGGTGCTTGACCGTTCCAAGGAGACCGGCTCGGTCGGTGAGCCGGTGTACCTCGATGTATGCACGGCGCTCAACCAGATGGGCCGCACGGACATCCAGATCGTGGGCGGCCGCTACGGCCTGTCCTCCAAGGATGCAACGCCGGGCATGTTTGTCGCGGTGTACGACAACCTCCGGCAGGACAAACCGAAAAACAACTTCACCATCGGCATCAACGATGACGTTACCTATACCTCGCTCGATTACAAGGAGATCGAGCTGCCCCATCCCGGCCAGGTTTCCTGCAAGCTCTGGGGCCTCGGCGGCGACGGCACGGTGGGCGCGAACAAGAACGCGATCACCACGATCGGCCTGACCGCCAACAAGTACGCACAGGCGTATTTCTCCTATGACTCAATGAAGTCCGGCGGACTGACGCAGTCCCACCTGCGTTTTGGCGACGACCCGATCCGCTCGACCTACCTGGTCTCCATGGCGGACTTTGTGGCCGTGCATGCGCCGACCTATGTAAGCAAATACGATACCACCGAGGATCTCAAGGACGGCGGCATCTACCTGCTCAACTGCCCGTGGAGCGCGGACGAGCTGGAGAACCGCCTGCCCGCCAAGATGAAGCGCGACCTGTATCACAAGCACGCGCAGTTCTACATCATTGACGCGGCAAAGATCGCAGGGGAGATCGGCCTCGGCAAGCGCACCAACAATATCCTGCAGGCGGCATTCTTTGCCCTGACCAAGGTCATCCCGCTGGATGTCGCGGTCGAGGATATGAAAAAGAACAACTATAACTCCTACTTCAAGAAGGCCGGCCAGAAGATCGTTGACATGAACAACGAGGCGGTCGACCGCGGCGTGGACGCAGCAGTCCGGGTCGAGATCCCGGAAAGCTGGGCAAACGCCTCCGACGAGCCGGCAGAAGCGCGCCAGACGACACCGTTCGTGCGCGATATCGTGCTTCCCATGGACCGCCAGCAGGGCGACAAGCTCCCGGTTTCCGTGTTCCAGAAGTACGGCGTGCTGGACGGCACGTGGGAGAACGGCACCTCGGCCTACTCCAAGCGCGGCGTAGCGACCAGCGTGCCCAAGTGGGACGGCGCAAAGTGCGCGCAGTGCAACCGCTGCGTGGCGGCCTGTCCGCATGCGGCCATCCGCCCGGTGCTGCTGACCGGGGAGGAGAAGGCGAACGTTCCCGCTTCGTTTGAGACCGTGCCCGCCAAGGGACTGGGCAAGGATGCGCCGGCGTATTCCTACCGCATGCAGGTTTCGCCCTATGACTGTCTGGGCTGCGGCGTATGCCTGACCGTCTGCCCGGTCGAGGGAGCGCTGACCATGACCCCGTTCGACGAAATGAAGGGCGAGCAGGCGAACTTCGACGAGGTTGCGATGAACGAGTCCTACCTCAAGAAGGACGTTATCAGCGACAAGAACATCAAGTCCCTGGAATTCTCCAAGCCCTACTTCCAGTTCTCCGCGGCCTGCGCGGGCTGCGCCGAGACCACTTACCTCAAGATGGTCAGCCAGCTGGTGGGCGACCGCATGTATGCCGGCAACGCGGCCGGATGCTCGTCCGCTTACAGCGGCGGCGCGCCTATCCTGCCGTACTGCCGCGACGAGCGCGGCTTCGGCCCGGCGTGGGAGCACTCCCTGTTTGAGGACAATGCCGAGTTTGCCTACGGCTTCCTGCATGCGCAGGAGGCGATCCGCAAGGAGATCCTGATCCGCCTGGAGGCGATGAAGGATGCAGGCATCGCGCCCGAAGCGATCGGCAGCTATCTGGAAAGCTGGGACGACAAGCATCAGTCCCGCGCGGTGACCGATGCGCTGATCGCAGCGCTTGAGCAGTGCGAGCAGACCGGGGACGTACAGTACATCCTGGAAAACAAGGAATATCTGGCGAAAAAGTCGGTCTGGGCGATCGGCGGCGACGGCTGGGCATACGATATCGGTTTTGGCGGCATCGACCATGTGCTGGCGCAGAACCGCGATATCAACCTGCTGGTACTGGACACCGAGGTATATTCCAACACGGGCGGCCAGTCCTCCAAGGCGACGCCGACCGGCGCGGTGGCCAAATTCGCTGCGGGCGGCAAGCAGATCGCCAAGAAGGATCTTGGAGCGATCTTCATGAACTACGGCTATGTTTACGTTGCGCAGGTGGCCATCGGCTACGATCAGGCGCAGACGCTCAAGGCGATCCGCGAGGCGGAGGAGTATCCCGGCCCCTCGATCATCATTGCCTACTGCCCGTGCCTGGAGCAGCATATCAAGGCGGGTATGAGCTGCACGCAGACCGAGATGAAGAAAGCGGTCGAATGCGGCTACTGGCAGCTGTACCGCTATGATCCCCGCCGCACGGCGGAGGGCAAAAACCCCTTCCAGCTCGATTCCCCCGAGCCGGATACGGATAAGCTGATGGACTTCCTTATGGGCGAAAACCGCTATGCCTCGCTCAAGAACAACTTCCCGGACCGCGCGGACGCCCTGTATGAAAAGGCAGTTGCGGACGCTAAGGCGCGGTATGCCAAGTACCGTAAGCTGGCGGACGAAACGTAATCCCTGTTTTATTCTTGCTGCCTTGCCTCTCTGAGGCTTGCAAAAATATCCTCTTCATTCTAAAACGAGCCGGATCTCCTCATGGAGATCCGGCTCGTTTTTTCGGATCGTTACAGCTTAAAGTTCCATATTTCGGCCAAATGCTCGATTTCTTTCTGCGCTTTGCGCAGGCACTGGCAGACAAGCTCGACTTTGTCCTCCTGACAGCGGAACAGGGGCACGGAGACGCTGAGCGCTGCGAACACCTTGTCCTGCCGGTGCAGGGGAACCGCCCAGCAGGCCAGCTGGGGGGTGGATTCCTCGCGCTCGGTCGCGATCCCGCCGGAGCGCACCTCGGCAAGCTGTGCGAGCAGGACGGCGGGGTCGGTTATGGTATGCTCGGTCAGCTGCGGGAGGCCGTCGGCATAGAGCCGGCGGATCTCCGCATCGGTCAGCCCGCTGAGCAGCGCCTTGCCGATCGCCGTGGCATTGGCCGGCAGGCGGTTGCCCACCCAGGAGATCATGCGGATCGCCTGCGGGGAGTCCTCCTTTTCCACATAGAGCACGTTCCCTTTTTCCAGAAGGCCCAGCTGGCAGGTCTCCTGACATTCAGCGACCACCTTTTTCATGACCTCGACAATGGGCTCCAGGCCGCCGTCTGCAGCAAAAGCAGCGCCCAGTATCCAGATGCCGGATCCGACCGTATACCGTCCGGTCTCCCGGTTCTGGCGGAGGTAGCGCCGCTCCTCCAGGGTGTGGACGATGGGGAACAGGCTGCTTTTAGGCGCCTCCAGCTCCTGCGCCAGCTCGGTCAGCGTCAGGCCCTCTTTTTTCACAGCCAGATGCTCCAAAATATCCAAAACACGTGCAGTAGCGCGGTGTTGCTCCTGCGGCATTGCGATGCGCTCTCCTTCTCGGGCAACAGGTTTTCCATACCCGCTGCATGATTTGATATATGTTTATCATATCAAATTTTATCCTATATAGCAAGCAATGGCGCATAATATATACAAAATCAATAAACATAGAGCGGACCGGCGCCTGGTCACGGCTGTCTGGTGCGCAGGAGCCGGGGCGGTGAGACCGCGGCATCCGCGGCTCAGTCATGCACCTTATAATTGGCGAGCAGCATCTCCCCAATGCCGGGTGCCTCCGGGTCGTGGCTGCCCTTGCCGGTATCGAGCGCGCGCAGCTGGTCCATCTCTGCGCCGCTCAGCTCGAAGTCGAACAGCTGGAGGTTGCCCGCGATGCGTTCCGGATTAGTGGACTTGGGCAGGACGATGATCCCTTCCTGCAGTTCAAAGCGCAGGATGACCTGCCCGGCGTTCCTGCCGTGCTTTTCGGCAATCGCGGTGATGACCGGATGGGTCAGCAGCGCCGAATTGCCCTGCCCGAGCGGGCCCCACGCCTCGATTTTTACATTGTCCTTGTCCAGGATCGCGCGCAGCGCCTTCTGCTGGAAGAACGGGTTGCACTCCACCTGGTTCACTGCCGGGACAGTGTTAAACTGGGGAACATATTCCTGCCAGATCTTGGGCGTCATATTGCTCACGCCGATGGATCTCAGCTTCCCTTCCTCCTTCGCCTCTTCCAATGCCTTCCATGCTCCCGCCACATCGCCGTAAGGCTGATGCAGGAGATAGAGGTCAATATAATCTGTTCCGAGATTTACAAGGGATGTCTCGATCCCTTTCTTTGCCGCCTCATAGCCGTAGTCCTGAAGCCAGAGCTTGCTGGTGATAAAGATCTCGCTTCTGTCGATTCCGCTGTCTTTCACAGCTTTCCCCACATCTGACTCATTC
>HHCFJ05603__coassemble_485_pt1 | contig 24206 bp, 20 predicted proteins | sample HHCFJ05603__metabat2_low_PE_011 | metagenome-assembled genome bin HHCFJ05603
CCGGCACGCTGACCCACGCCTGCCCGCGGGTGGCGCAGGTCATCCCGTTCGGCGGGCGCAGCGAGCGCGAGATGCTGCGCGTTGCCGCCTGTCTGGAAGAACACTTCCCGCACTCGATGGCAAATGCGGTCGTGCGTGCAGCCAAAGAGCGCAATCTCGCACACGAAGAGATGCACTCGCAGGTGGAATATCTGGTCGCACACGGTATTTCCAGCACGGTAGACGGCGAAAAGGTCATCATCGGCAGCGCGCATTTCGTCTTTGAGGATGAAAAATGCGCCATCCCCGCCGGGGAGCAGGACGCGTTCGACGCGCTGCCGCCCGCATACTCGCATCTGTACCTTGCCATCGGCGGCGAGCTTGCAGCAGTCATCTGCATCTCCGACCCGCTGCGCGATGAGGCCTGCGCAGCACTTGAAGGGCTGCGCCGTCTGGGCGTCAAACGCACGGTCATGCTGACCGGCGACAGCGCGCGCACCGCAGCGGCCATTGCGGCTGAGGTCGGTGTGGACGATTACCGCGCCGAGGTATTGCCTGAGGACAAGGCGCGTTTTGTCGAAGCCGAGCGTGCAGCGGGGCGCACGGTCATCATGATCGGCGACGGCATCAACGACTCTCCTGCCCTGTCCGCGGCGGATGTCGGCATCGCCATCAGCGACGGAGCGGCCATTGCCCGCGAGATCGCGGACATCACTATCGCGGCAGACAGCCTGTTCGAACTGGTCACGCTGCGGTGCATCGCGCAGCGCCTGATGCGCCGCATCCACAGTAACTACCGCTTTGTGATCGGCTTCAACAGCACGCTGATCGGGCTGGGCGTTGCAGGCGTGCTCGCCCCGGCCTCCTCCGCCATGCTGCACAACCTGTCCACGCTGGGTATCAGCCTGCGCAGCATGACAAACCTGCTCCCGCCCGCGGCGGCGGAGCAGACGTAAATACAGCAAATGCAAAGGGGCTGCGAACCTGATCAGGTCCGCAGCCCCTCTCTTTTATAAGTACAGTTCGTTTTCCTGCCGTTTTTCCATAAACGGGGCGAGCTTCTGCGAAAGCATTTGCAAAACCGGCGCGGGCAGGGAACGTGCCTTCTGCGGGCACACCGCCACGCATCGCATGCAGGTGATGCATTTCGCCGCATCTGTCTGCGCCGGATTTTCAGGCGAAATCGCACCTGCCGGGCACTCCCGCGCGCAGGTGCCGCATGCATTGCAGGCTTCCGTTGCCTGCGGAGCAGTAGGCATACCCGCCCATTCCTTATAGGGACGGTTACCCGGCGCATGCGGTGCATCCGTCCCTCCCTGCTCAATCTTGGCCGCGATACGTGCGCCGAAATCCGCCAGCTGCGCCGCATCCTGTGCGTCCGGGCGGCCGGCTGCAAGCGGACGCACGATCGAGTGCTCCGCCAGCAAAGCGGCGGAAGCGATCACACGGAACCCCTGTGCTGCCAGCAGGTCATCCAGCTCGACGAGCGCATCCTCATACGCGCGGCCGCCGTAAACCGCCGCGGCGATCACACGCGCCCCGCCGCCCTGGCACGCCCGCAGCCTTTCTGCCATCAGCGCCGGAAGCCGTCCGCCGTAAACCGGCCCTGCAATGAGCACCACATCGTCCTTCCCAAACGAATGTACCTGCACGTCCGGCCGGCAAAGGTCGGCCTCCTGCACCGTACGCGCAATGTTTCCCGCCAGCAGCAGCGCTGCCCGGCGCGTACCGCCCGTAGGACTGAAGTATACTGCTGTGATTCTGTCCAGCATCCTGATCATCCTTTCTCTGCCCATACTGTTGCTTCCAGTATACCACGTTCTGCCCCGCGAAACAAACAAAGGAACGGCTGCCGCAGCAGCCGTCCCCTTGCTGTGATATATGATATGTAATGTGTGATGCTCAGCCGTAAATCTTGGAGATGCACTCGCGGCACATGTCGGTCCACTTGCGGAACCGCATCGGATCGTGGCCGATGGTATGGGTGTCCTTGAGGATGATCTCGAACGCCGTGCCCTTGCCGTCGGTCATGAGCTGCATGGTGTTCCTGCGCATCAGATCCTCATCCCAGCCGTTCGTGATCAGCGACGGGTTGGGCTTGCACGAGAAGATCGCCTTCATGCCGATCTGGTCGCGCATGGATGCCACGTCCGCCCACGGCGATACCGAAATGCGGCGGATGTTCGGGATGGCGAGCACGTCCGGCAGCTTCTTTTCCAAGTTGTCGCAGCAGCCGTAGGCCGACAGGCCGAAGTTGGACAGCAGGCGGCTCTCGTAGTCGATCGCAAACTCCTTGGTCATCTCGGGCGATACCGAAACAAACTCCTGAGACTCGGCATACGCCCACAGGTTCTTGAAGGTGAGTTTGTTGCCCGGCTTGAGGTCGGGCAGGTCATGGGTGTAGCCGTAGCCACCCGTGCCGTTGTACTGGCAGCCGTTGTTCATTTCGAGCAGGCCCATATCCAGCTGCTGCTGGTACAGGTTCAGATATCCCTTCTCGAGCACGCGCAGGATGGCGTGCATCTGATCCGGATAGTCATACAGGTCATACAGCGCGCTCTCATAGCCGCGGATCTTGGTGTAGGTCTCCATCCACGAGAAGGCGATGTAGGTATTGCCGCACCAGTGTACATCCAGGATATCGCCCAGCAGGTCCTGATGGATCTCGAGGTCGCGCTTGGAGCCTTCCTCGTCGTAAATCACCTTGGGTGCAACGAGCAGCTCTTCGATGCCGCCCTCTTCCATTTCGTCGTCCGAGATCAGCGGGTCGAACTCTGCCGCAGTCTCGTCGAACTTGTAGTCCTTGCGCCAGAACGGGTTAATGGTCGAAATGGTCGGCACATGCACGGACTCGTTGGTAAACGCATTGTGCGCCTGACGGCCCTCAATCGACCATCCGGTATCCGAAATGCGCTTGCGGCAGTCCCAGCGCATCTCTGCCGGCACGTCGTCGTTGATAACCTCGGCGCGGTAGATGCGCGCGCGCAGCGTCCACTCGATCTCGCGGGCGACCGGGTCCTCGCACACAAGGCTCTCCGGGGTGACGATCTCGCGCCATGCCCCCTCAGGCGAGCAGTCGATCACCGGCTGATCGGTTTTGAGGTCGTTGTGCGCATACCACAGCTTGCGGCGCTCTTCCATGATGGGCTGGTTTGCCAGCTCGGCCAGACGCTTGGCCAGATCGCGAATGACTTCGCGTTCGTTTGCAGTAATCATATGTCATGTCTCCTTATGCATGATGGCGGGTATGGGGTGTTTCCGCGTCCCCGCCGCGGCGCCGTACCCCCATGGGGCAGCACCGCGCAGGCACGCTTGACAGAGAGAGAGGAAATATGCGTTATACTTCGCCGCGCGCTTCGCGCTCAGCCAGATCCTGCATGATCTGATCGTACTTCTTATCCAGCTGATACAGCGCCAGTACGATGATGATGACCGCCCAGATCACCAGCGGGCCGATCTTGTAAACATTGACGATCATGTTCAGCGCGCTGTCCGGCTGAGCCGTGCCGCCGGTAGTCGAGCTGATGAACCCGGCAAGGCCGAGGAGGGAGGTGATTGCGAACGAGGTCAGGCCTGCGCCAACCTTTGCGCCGACCGAACCGCCTGCGAATACCATGCTCTCCTGACGGACGTGGGTCTTCCACTGGCCGTATTCGACCGCGTCGCCCAGCATGCCGAATACCACAGAGTTGAACGGCGCCAGGCCGATGGCACGCACGATGCAGCTGAAGAACAGCCACTGGACGCTGTACGGATTGAGGAAGAACACGAGCTGGCCGACAAAGGCGAGGATCGCGCCGGCAAGGGACATATTGCGCTTGCCGAACCGCTTGAGCAGCATCGGGCTGCAGAAGGTGCCTGCAACGAGGACCAGCGTCTCGACCAGATACAGGGTGGAGTACAGCCAGGTGTCATTGTCGAAGATATAGCGGCAGTAATACGGGAGAATGGTGCCGGTAAAGGTAAAGATCGAGTTCTGCATCGCCCACAGGATCAATACAGCCCAGAAATAGCGGTTGGTAACCAGCGCCTTGAGGGACTTGCCCAGCGGGATCTTGGCCTGCTTTTTAACCGCTTCGATCTGCACGGTCTCCTTGCAGAACGCAAAGTTGATGACCAGCAGGATGACGGCCAGCACCCCCCAGATGCTCATGGTTTTGATCCATGCCGCCTGGTCGTTGCCGAAGAACTGGATGAGCGGCAGCGACACGGTAACCGCGAGGATGCGGCCGAACGGCGACAGGCCCATGCGCACGATGCTCAGGTAGGCGCGCTCGTCCGAGTCTCGGGTCATCATGGCGGACAGCGAGCCGTACGGCAGGTTGATCGCGGTGTAGCAGACCGTGGTGCAGAAATTATAGGTCACAAAGATGTACAGGAACTGCAAAAATGCGGTGGTATGCGGGACGGTGAACAGCAGCACTGCGCTGATCGCAAACGGCACGCTCATCCACAGCAGCCAGGGACGGGATTTGCCCCATTTGGAGTGGGTGTGCTCGACAACCACGCCCATGATCATATCGGATACGCCGTCAAATACGCGGCTGAGCAGCATGACAAGGCCGACGGTAGCCGCCGGGATGCCGGCATAGTCCGTATAGAACAGGGTGAGGATCGTGCTCATCATGCCGAATACCAGGTTGCACGCGGTATCGCCGCAGCCATAGGCAAATCGTACGCCCCAGCCCAGCTTGCCGCTGGCTTCCGGTGGGGATTTCAAGGTGGTTTGATTCATGTTTTCCATCCTTTCTTCCAAAGCTTCTCTTTTTCTCCTATATTTCACCCGCTGCATTTGCGTCGCGCGCACACATCTGCGACGGAAAAATATCTTTATTTTGCTTTTTCTATTTATCTTATTTATTTATTAATCTTGTTCTTTAACTTCCAATAATCTTTCTCATTCTCTCGAATTGCTTGATTGTAATTCGCTGTTTCTTATCCTTTATCATGGTTTAAGTTTATCATTTTTGCAATAAACCCGTTAGAATGAAATGCTTTAAAAATTAGCACAAAACAAAACTTATTTATCTTGCTTTATATAATACTGCCAAACCGCCCCTCCGCCGCTTGTTGTAATTCACTATTCTTGTTTTGTCGATTTTGCTTTTCATTCGAGTGGATCTGCGATACAATAAAAGCAGAGAAAATGCTGGAAGGAGAAGCGCCCATGTCCGCTCAGGCAAACTACATCGACCGTGATGCCCCGGACAACTCAGGCATCACACTGCTGCACGAAAAAATGACCGACGGCAGCATCCCCGGCCCGGCATCCCGCCCTCCTCTGCACCGCCACCGTTTTTATGAGCTTGTTCTGGTGCTGCGTGGCAGCTGCGAATTTTTCTCCGGCCAGGGCCGGATGTCGCTCATTCCCGGCGATCTGCTTTTGCTGCCGCCCGACCGGCCGCATACTTATTATCTGCAAAACGGCGCGCAGGCCTGCCGCTGCCAGTTCGAACCGGATGTCTTTTCCGGCGTCCTTTCCGCCTCCCTGCAGGATATGGTATACTGGAACATGCCGCAAGGAAATGCTGCGGAAAAACGGCTGCGCGAACTGCGCGCCTTTGAAACAGAGGCGCGCGCCGCAGGCGGGCCTGTGCTGCTGCACATGAGTGCTGCCAGCATGCAGGGTCTGCTCCATCTCTCATACGCCGAGCTGGACAGCCTGTACCCGATTCTACAGAGCATCGGCCGAGAACAGGAAGAGCGGCATTTCGGATTTGAGCAGATGAAACTGCTGCAGCTGCAGGCGCTGCTGGTCTTTATCCGCCGCATCCAGCTCAGCCAGTTCGAGCTGGTCAGCCGCGAATCCTCCTGGAAGGAAGCGATGATCGGCGAGGTGCTCACCCGCATCGACCAGAACCTGGCACAGGAAATCGACTTTGAAGCCATTTCCCACAGCCGTGGCATCACGCTGACGTATTTCCGCAGCCTGTTCAAGGAGATCACCGGCATGCCGCCGACCGATTATCTCAACCGCGTGCGTATCCTGCACGCGCTCGAACTGCTGCAGACCAGCGACGCGCCGGTCGCCGAGATCGGGCGCAAGGTTGGCATTTATGATGCAAACTATTTTTCCCGCCTGTTCAAAAAGATCACCGGCTATCCGCCGCGCTATTTCAAAGCGATATCCCCGCAAAAGGGCGAATCGCACACCCAGGAGGTAACAGATGAAAACGTATGAGATCGGTGTACTGCCCGAGTCCGAATGGTTTTTCTTTTCCCCGTCCGAAGAGACCAAAAAAATGTTCTACTATCACACCATGTGCGGTCATTTTTACTGCAGCCGGGATTACTACATCAAGCGTGAGACCTATCCTCCCCTGCTGTTGGTCTACGTCACGCGCGGAACGTTCTTTCTTGAGCTGAAGGATGACACATATGAAGCACATGCCGGACAGATCGCGTTTTTTGACTGCCGGCAGCCGCATTACTACCACGCCTCGGACGATCTGGAGTTTTACTTTGTCCACTTCGACGGCCCGCAGGCACACGAGCTCTGCCGCTATATCAACCAGACCAGCGGCCTGATTATCGAGGGCGAAAACAACGGCGCCATCCTGCGCATGATGAAGGATATGGTGATGTTCTATCAGGACGGCGGCAGTGAAAGCGTGTTTGAAACCTCCGCGCGCATCTATCAGATGCTCATGCTGCTCAACAACCCCATTCAGTCGCCGCGGCTGAAGAAGAACGACGATTCCATGAGCCGTGTGGTCAGCTACATCCGCAGCCATGTCGGCAAGCGCATCACCCTGCAGGAAATGGCGGACATCGCCGGGCTGAGCCTGTATTATTTCTCGCACCTGTTCAAGGAGATGACCGGCCAGTCCCCGAACGAATTTGTCATCTATTCGCGTATTGACCGCGCAAAAGCGCTGCTTCTCACCTCCGACCTGTCCATTGCCGAGATCTCGCGCGAGGTCGGCTATCCGAACAGCAGCAACCTGATCACCCTTTTCACCAAGCGCGTCGGCTGTCCGCCCGCCCAGTTCCGCAAGGAAAACCGCGTTTCCGCACCAGCTGAGCCGTAAACCTTACATATGAAAAAACCGTCCCGCATCGTTTTCAATGCGGGACGGTTTTATATTGTGATCAAAGTTCCAGGCTGCTTTTCTGCTCCGGAATGTTATGTTTTCTCGCGTAGCCGCTCAGGATCAGGGTGAGCGCGCCGTCGCCGGTCACATTGCAGGCCGTGCCGAAGCTGTCCTGCAGAGCAAAGATCGTCAGCATCAGCGCAAGGCCGGTATCGTCAAACCCAAGCACGCTCGAGATCAGGCCCAGCGACGCCACCACCGTGCCGCCCGGCACGCCGGGGGCGCCGATCGCAAACACGCCGAGCAGCAGGCAGAACAGTACCATGGATGTCAGCGACGGGATATAGCCGTACAGGATCTGCGACACGGTCATAACAAAGAATACCTCGGTCAGCACCGAGCCGCACAGGTGGATGTTCGCGAACAGCGGGATGCCGAAATCCACCATATCATCACGCAGGGGCGGTACGGACTTTTTCGCGCAGCGCAGCGCAACCGCAAGCGTTGCCGCCGAGGACATGGTACCCACTGCCGTCAAATAGGCCGGGCCGTAATGGCGGATGATATCCAGCGGGTTGGCACGCGCATACAGCCCGCCTACGGCATACAGTACCGCCAGCCAGATATAATGGCCCGCCATCACGATCAGCACCACCTTGATAAACACCGGCAGCTGCCGTGTGATCGTACCCTGCCAGGACAGCTCGCAGAAGGTCAGCGCGATAAACAGCGGCAGCAGCGGGATGACCACACTGGTCACCATGCGCAGGACCATGCGCTGAAACTCATCCAGCAGGCTGGCAAAGGTCCTGGCACGCGTCCATGCGGCAGTAAGACCGAGCAGGATAGACAGCACCAGCGCGCTCATCACGCTCATGATCACCGGGATATCCAGCTGGAAAACCGCCTCCGGCAGTTCGCGCAGCCCCTCCGCTGCGGATACGATGGACAGATGCGGGATCAGCGCATACCCCGCCCCCATTGACAGCAGCGCCGCAAAAATCGAGGACAGGTAAGCGCACAGAATGGCAATGCCCAGCATACGCGAAGCATTGCTGCCCATTTTGGTGATGGATGGTGCGATAAAGCCAATGATGATCAGCGGTACGCAGAAGTTGATCAGCTGGCCGATAATATATTTGGCCGTCACGACCACATTCATCACTGCCGCACCCGCAAACTGCCCCAGCACAATGCCGAGCACAACGCCGAGCAGCAGCCGGAAAGGCAGGCTGCCCCATATTTTTTTCACAGGAATTCCCCCTCATTTTTCGAGATCCACAGATAGGTTCCCATTGTAACATGCGGCACGGCAGTTGTCAAAATGTCGGCCGATTTTCTCCCTGTCCTCCGATGAATTGCGGATAAAAACATCGTTTTTTGTCACTTTTACCGGATGCGCAAAACCGCCTCCCCAAGGGAGGCGGTTTGAGGGCCGGTCCATGCCGCTCAGTCAATGATTTGAATACTCTCGATCACCGGTTGGTTTTCCGCCAATACGGTGCCGTTATTATCCTCGACCGGGGTGTTCTCGCAGATATCATCCACAATGTCCATGCCGCTGGTCACATAGCCGAAGCAGGCATACTGCCCGTCCAGATAGGTGCTGTCCTCATGGACGATGAAAAACTGGGAGGATGCGCTGTCCGGATCGTTCGAGCGCGCCATCGAGATCGCACCGCGCGTGTGCGACAGGTCGTTCTCAATGCCGTTCCCGCTGAACTCACCTGTGATGGTCTGATCCGAGCCGCCGGTACCGTCCCCGTTCGGGTCGCCCCCTTGCATCATAAAGCCGTTGATGATGCGGTGGAAGGTCAGCCCGTCGTAAAAGCCGCTCTCGGCCAGGTCCATGAAATTCTGCACGGTGATCGGCGCAGCGTCCCCGTCCAGCTCGACCGAGATCGTGCCTTTGCCCGCGATCGTGATCTCGGCATGATGGGTGCCGATCCCCTCAGCCTGTGCTTGGGTCTCGGTCTGCGCGGTATCCTGCTGCACGCTGCCGTCCGTATCCTGGGCCGTCTGCGTGCCCGTGCTGCTGCACCCGCCCAGCGCCAAGGCTGCCAGCAGGGTAAAAGTCAGAAAAATACGTTTTTTCATGTCAGGTTCTCCTTTTTTGCGGTCTGCGTCTATTGTACCCCGAAACCCGCGGATAATCCAGCAAAATTTCCATCTGCACTGCATTATTACGCAAATCTACACAAAAAGGCGGCTGCACAGAAGTCTGTGCAGCCGCTGGCAGCCCTACAGTCCGAACGTGAGCGCCTTGACCGCCGCCGCGATCAGTATAGCCGCGCCGATGAGAGCCGCGATCCCGTAGATCTTGCGGGATTCCGGGTCATTCCCCGCCTGCCTGCGATAGTACAGGCCGGCGGTCAGGATCGCAGCCCCGATCAGCAGAATGATGATCGTGACCATTCCTTTTCCTCCAAGTCAGTAAAAATGCGGAGTTGATGATGACAAAGACCGAGCCTGCATTATGGACCAGCGCACCGACAACCGGGTTCAGGATACCGGTGATGGCGAGCACGATCGCAGCAAAATTCAGCGTCATGGAGAAGGTTAGGTTGCATTTGATGACCAGCATCATGTGCCGCGCCAGACGGAGCAGATGCGGCACCTCGCTTATCTCGTCGTTGACCAGCGCGATATCCGCCGCATCGACCGCAATGTCGCTGCCTACGCCGCCCATGGCGATACCCACATACGCTTTTTTGAGCGCCGGGGCGTCATTGATACCATCGCCGATCATGCACACCTGCTGTCCCTGCGCCTGCGATGCATCGATGTAGTCCAGCTTATCCTCGGGCAGGCAGGCGGCACGCATTTCGGTGATGCCGAGCTGGGACGCAATATGGCCGGCCGCATTTGCATGGTCGCCCGTGAGCAGCACGGGCTGCACGCCTGCGCGCCTGACCTGTGCGATCGTGTCCGCCGCATCCGGCCGCAGGGTGTCAGACAGGGCGATCAGCCCGGCGAGTGCGCCGTCCGCTGCCAGCCAGATCACGGTGCAGCCTTCCTCCAGATACCGGTCCGCGCACGAAGCAGCCTGCTCGCCGACCGCAATGTGTTCTTCCTCCAAAAGCGCCGGATTACCCGCAAGGATGGCACGGCCGTCCACCATGGCCTGTACGCCGCGGCCGGGCAGCATGCGGAAGGCTTCGGACGGCGGCACCTCTTCGCCGCCCTTTTCCCGGAAGCAGCGCACAACCGCCTTGCCCAGCGGATGCTCGGAGCGCTGCTCGGCCGCCGCAGTCCAAGCATACAGCGCCTGCTCGGACACCTCCGGCAGAAAGCTGTGCACTGCAACCACCCGCGGCATGCCATAGGTCAGCGTGCCTGTCTTGTCAAAGGTGATTTTTGATACCGCTGCAAGCCGCTCAAGCGCATCGCCCTCGCGTACAAGGAAACCGTGCCGGGTCGCGTTGCCGATCGCGGCCATGATGGCGGTCGGTGTGGCAAGCACCAGCGCACACGGGCAGAACACGACAAGAATGGTTACTGCGCGGATGACCTCGCCGGTGATCAGCCAGGTCAGCACCGCAGCGGTCAGCGCAATCACCACGACCCAGGTCGCCCAACGGTCGGCAATGCCGACGATCCTCGCCTTGCCCGCATCCGCAGACTGCACCAGCCGGATCATGCGCTGGATCGAGCTGTCCTCCCCGACCCTGGTCGCCCGCATATCGAAGGAGCCGAACTGGTTGACCGTGCCGCTCGAGACCTCGTCCCCCTTGCCCTTGTCCACGGGCAGGGATTCGCCGGTCATGACCGCCTGATTGATCGAGGTCTGCCCGGCCGTGATCACGCCGTCCACCGGGATGGTCTCACCCGGCAGCACGCGCAGCAGGTCGCCGACCTGCACCTGCTCGGCTGGAAGGACCTGCTCTTTACCATCCCGCAGTACGCGTGCGGTGCGCGGGGTCAGGTGGACGAGCTTTTCGATGCCCGCCCGCGCCCGCGCGACGGTCAAATCCTCGAGCAGCGCGCCGAGCTGCATGATGAACGCAACCTCGCCCGCGGCGAAGTCCTCGCCGATGATGACCGATGCGATCAGCGCGATGGACACCAGCACATCCGCCTTGATGTCGAACGCGGTCACCAGCCCGATGACCGCCTCGAGGATGATGGGGATACCACACAGGATGATCGCGACCCACGCCGCGTCAAACGGGAGCGGCAGCAGGTCGAAAATGCTGATCAGCAGCGCGATGCCGCCCAGCGCCAGACAGGCGACATCCTTTTTCGTCCCGCCCCATTCCAGAAATTTTTCCAGCTTCTCCATATCGCAAAGCCTCCTTATACCCAACGGGGTATATGTATATTATACCCATAGGGGTATAGGTTGTCAAGGCATAAAATACAGCTCCGGCTGTTTTCAGCCGGGGCTGTCCTGCCCGGCCGGGACCGTTATCCCGACCGGGTTCAGTTCATATTCGCAAACCGTTCCACTGCCTTGGTGAAATTTGCAATGGTCTGATCCGCGTCGCCGTGTTCGATGCCGTCGCGCACACAATGCTTGATATGTCCTTCGAGCACGACCTGCCCGCACTTGTGCAGCGCGGACTTTGCAGCGTTGATCTGCGCCAGCACGTCCTCACAGGGGACGTCCTCATCCACCATGCGGTCGATTGCCTGTACCTGCCCGATGATCTTTTTCAGGCGTCGGTGCAGGTTGTCCGCATCCATACACTGTCTCATTGGCACACCTCCGTACCATAAGGGGTATGTGTATATTATCCACGCAGAGACGCTCTCTGTCAAGCCTGTACCAGTCTTACCGCATCATCCGGCGGCGATGGTATTGCGATAGTGCTGCAGCGCATCATTCCAGGAGGAAAAATCCGCTGCGCCGCGCTTGTCCGGCAGCTCGAAACGCTGCGTCAGATACTGCCCGAGATAGCGCGTCACCTTGACGGCGCCGCTGTAATTGAGGTGGTCACCCTTGTCGCGGGTATCGGTCTCCCAGTTGACCGGCACCTCATCCGGCATGGTATTCATGTCCAGATAGGTCAGCCCGTGTTCTGCCGCAAACGCTGCAATGCTGTTGTGACGCGCATAGTTCCAGTTGAGTGTGCTCGGCGTGCTGACCAGAATGAGCTGCGCTCCGTTCTCTTCGCAAAGCGCCATCATTTCCGCAAGGCAGGCGCGGTTGAGCAGGGGGATCTCCTGTTCGGCGTCCGTGGGAAGCATATACTTCCGTGTATCCGCCGGGACGACCTTGGTGTTGTAACGGAACCCCTTGAGGTCATCCGTCCAGGTATAGCGCGCCTCGCCGCCGAAATCATTGACGGAAAGCGTCTTCCAGCGGTCATGGTAACGCAGCACGGAAAACAGCACCTTAGCCCGGGACAGCAAATAGTCGTTCAGTTTATATGTGCGGAAGATCGCATTGGTTTCCAGTATCACTACGCGCGGGCTCTGGTGTTCGAACGCCTGCCGCAGGTAACGGTAAGAATCATACAGCGGCTGCGCCGAGGTGCTGCACAGGTAGGAGGTAAACCCGTGCTGCTCCCACAACTGCATCGGCGAGATCGAGCTGTAAGCCTCGCTGTCTCCCACGACCAGCACATCGATCGAATTATCCCGCTCGCCCAGGATACCGCCCGCGAGCATTTCCTCATCGGTAAAGCCGAACGACTTGTGATTGTTCTTTGGCATGAACAGCCAGGAGGCCGCCAGCAGCAGTACGCCGAGCAGGAACAGGAAACAGGTTCCTTTGATTGCCGGAAACAGGATGCGTGTTTTCATCGGTCACCTCCTCAGAATGCAGCATAGATCGGGTCTACCGGCATATAGCCCACACCGTACGCCCCGAAAATAACGATAAACAGGATCAGTGCATAATACACCGTCCAGCGCAGGGCAATATGCCGCCGCGCAATCCCCTCCCGCAGGGGAATGCCGCGCTCCCGCAGCACGCCGACTGCCAGCACCGCCAGCACAGCGACAAGCACGATAAAGAAATCATGCTTGTCCATGCCCAGCTGCAGGAACGTGCCGTCCGTAAAAGAGTTCGTAGTAAAGCCGGTCACCATGCGGCGAAACATGACAAGGCCCGCACGCAGGCCGTCTGCGCGAAAAAACAGTTCGCCCACACACACCAGCAGGCCGGTGCGCGCGATGCGCAGCACGCGGTAGGGCGCAGCATCCCGCCCGCCGGGCAGCGCGCCCGTCACCCGCTGGGTGAGCGGCGCGGCCAGGCTCGCGCAAAGGATGAGCGCAAAGTGGTACATACCGAAAAAGATATACTGCCAGCCTGCCCCGTGCCACAGGCCGTTGCACAGCCACACCGCAAACAGCGCTACCGCGCCTGTGAGCAGCGGGCCGAAATGCCCGCCCAGCCGGCGCCGTGCCGCACTGGTCAGCTTTTTGAGCGGGCCTGACATGGAGAGCGGATAGAAAATATAATCCTTAAACCAGGTGCCCAGTGTGATATGCCAGCGTGTCCAGAACTCCTGAATGCTCTGCGAGAAAAACGGCTGCCGGAAATTTTCCGGCAGGCGCACGCCGAACATCTCTGCACTGCCGAGCACCACATCCATTGTGCCCGAAAACTCCATATAGAGCTGACAGGTATAGCATACCATTGCAAGTGCGATAATGCCGCCGTCATAGTCTGCATGATTTGTAAAAACAGTTTTGATCAGGATGTTCAGGCGGTCGGCAATCACGATTTTCTTCATCATGCCGAACAGGATGCGCTGCATGCCGAAGGTCAGCCCCTGCCAGGTAAGCGGGCGCCCTTCCCAGAGCGCGTGCGCGGTCTGCCCGTAGCGGCAGATCGGCCCCTCCATGATCTGCGGAAAAAAGCCGAGGAACAGCATAAGCCTGCTAAGGTTGCGGTCTGCACAAGCCGTGCCGCGGTATACGTCGATCAGATACCCGGCTGCCTGCAGGGTGTAGAACGAAATGCCGATCGGCAATACAAAGGCCGGGACCGGCAGCAGCGCCGGCAGGTGCATCGCTTCCAGCAAATGATTGAGGTTCACGCTGAAAAACGCGGCATATTTGAGGGTGAGCAATGTCCCGATATGCAGCAGCAATGCAAACAGCAAAATGCGCCGCATCTGGCGCGTATATTGCGCGCGGACCGCTTTGCGTTCTGCTTTGTCGGTTTCTGCAAGGATGCGCCCCTGCTCCTGCCGCACGGTATCCAGCCACAGCCCGCAGTGGTGCAGGGACAGGCTTGAGGCAAGCAGGAACACCACCAGCTTGCCGCTGACCGACCAGAAAAACACATAACTTGCCGCGAGCAGCACCTTGCTGCGGTGCCGCTGCGGCAGGATGCCGTAGCAAAGCACCACAGCAGGCAGGAATACGCCTACATACAGCAGCGAGCAGTAAGAGGCCATCGGTCAGCCTTCTTCCTGCAGCCGTTCAATCATTGCCCACATCGCCTCAGCAGAGTTAAAGTTCGCGGGGATGATTTCTACAGTGGGGATGGTGATATCAAACTCTTCCTCCAGCTCGGCCACGAGCGCCAGGATGGTAAGCGAGTCCAGATAACGGCTGTCGATCAGGTCACGGCACGAGGTAAAATCCACGTCGGGACGCATGCTCTGCAAAATTGTAATCAGCTTTTCCATGGTGGTTCATCCTTTCATAATGGGAAGTGTTGATACGGTCGGTGGGCAGCGCCTCACGCACCAGCAGGGGCGCTCCCTCCGCCCGGAGAAGCACAATGCGCGGCAGCGCGCGGCTGAGGAACAGCGAAATGCCCTCGGTCATGCAGTACGCTCCCGTATTCCCAAAGGCGAATACGTCGCCGCACTTCAACCCGGCAACGGGCAGCTGCTTGACCAGGATGTCGTTGACCGTGCACAGGGAGCCGCACAGGTTCCAGTTTTCGGCATCTCCGCTCCGCGGCGGATAGATCCGGCATTGCGGGTGCTGCATGGCCATGCTTTGGCCGTAATAGACCATCTGATGCATACCGCCGTCCACAATAGCGTAATTCTGTCCCCGGTTCTGTTTGATATCGACCACGCGGGTCAGATAGGAACCGCAGGACGCTGCGATGCTCCGTCCGAGCTCAAGCGTCACCCGTGCCCCGCAGCGCAGGCCGGCCAGCAGGCCGGAGAACCCTGCAAGAAAGGCATCTTCATCAAATGCCTGCCCCTGAAAATAGTTAACCGGGAATCCCGGGCCGAACTCCAGCTCCTGCACCGTAAAACCGCATGTCTCCTGCAGCGCACACACAAAGGTGTCTACCGCTTCCAGTTCGCGCCGCAGACGCTTCAACGACGTTTTCTGCGTGCCGGAGAAAAACTGGATGCCGCGGATACAGACGAGCGGATATTCCTCCCGCTCCTGCACCAGCTGCACAATCTCCTGTTCTTCCATGCCGAACTGGTTTCCACTGGTCAGGCGCAGCAGCACATTGATGGGTTTCCGGTACTGTTCCGCCAATCCGCTGAGCAGACGGAACTGCCGCACGGACTCCACGGTGAACAGCCGCGGGCCGTTTCCCTGTGCTATCATTTTTTCCATAACAGACGGCGTCTTGTATACGCCGGAGATCACCTGCTGCGCAGCCGGGATATGTGCGCGATTGCAAATTTCCGCTTCGCCCGGCGAGCATACCTCAAACCGGTCTGCAAAGCCGCGCAGCTCCTGCAGAAGGAATGGGTTCGCTTTCACCGCAAAGCAGAGCCGGACTCCGGGCAGGCTGTTCCGCAAATAGGCAATGCGCCTGCGCAGAACATTGATATCAAAGACATACAGCGGCGTACCGTACTGTGTCGTCAATGTATGAATCTGTTCATCTGTCATGATATTTCCCTCCTCGCCATGGCAAGCAGACGGGCGCGGTCCGCCTTGCCGTTTTTCGTCAAAGGCATCTGCTCTATGCGCTCAAGAGTGCGCGGCAGCATGAACGCCGGCAGCCGTCCGGACAATTCCGTAAATACCGCTGCACTTTCCGCAGCTCCCGTGTAAAATCCGTGCAAGCGGCTTTTCTGCGTATCGAATACGCAGCAGCACTGCGTCACGCCATGAAGCGCCGCCGCTGCACGCTCGATCTCCTCCAGCTCAATCCTGTGTCCCATGTGCTTGATCTGGAAATCCTTCCGGCCGTTAAAATACAGCGCACCGTTTTCATCATAGCGTCCAAGATCCCCCGTCCGGTAGATGCATTCTGTGAAGCAGCGGTTATCCGGGTGCTGGACAAACACCTGCGCAGTCTGCTCCGGCGCATTATAATAGCCGAGCGCCAGCCCCGCGCCGCTCACGCAGATCTCCCCGGTCTGTCCGGCGCGGCTGATCTCATGTCCTTCTTCATCCAGAAGGAATACACGCCGGTTCGGGAAGGGCTGCCCCAGCGGGATCCCTGCGTCGTAACTTGCTTTCCTCTCTATCCTGTGGTAAGTGCAGTTGCAGGTAATCTCAGTAGGGCCGTACAGGTTGACAAACGCCGCCTGCGGCAGGTGCTCCATCCAGCGGCGCAGATGGGCGGGCGGCATGACCTCGCCGCTGAACAGCACCCGGCGCACCCGATCCGGCGCGCGGTATTCCAGCCCGTGCAGGGCGCTGACCAGACACAGAGCGGATACCGCCCAGGTCAGCGTTGTTACGCGATGGTCACACAGATAATCCATGAGCGCGGCTGGCTGGGAAAACAGCCGCCGCGGGATGACGACAAGCGTCGCGCCGGTCTGCACGGCCGCATAGATATCCTTGACCGATACATCGAAATCAAACGGCGCCTGGTTGCCGATCACATCGTCCGCACCGATGCCGAACAGCGCTGTGAACGACGGGATAAAGTCCAGCACCGCGCGGTGGCTGATCACCACACCCTTCGGCGTTCCGGTCGAGCCGGATGTAAACAGGCAGTACAGCGGGTCCTGGTCAGTCATGCCTGCCTGGACGTGTTCCAGCGCAGCCGGGTCAGGCGTCGACTGCAGCAGGTCTTCTATCTGCAGCACCTCTCCTGCGGGCATCAGCTGTCCGGCGAGCGCCCGGTGTATCCCATCTGTCAAAATGCAGGACGGACGCAGCACTTCCAGCACCTGCCGCAGCCGCGGCTGCGGCAGGTCGGGGTTCAGCGGCACATAAAAGCATCCTGCCTGCACAGCGCCGAAGAATGCGCAGAGTGCGTGCCGCCCTTTTTCCATCAGCACCGGGACGGGGGCCCGCGGCCCGGTCCGCACAGCAAGCGCCGTACCTATGCACTCGCTGCCATGCAGCAGTTCGCGCCAGCTGCAGCAGCCGTCTTCTGCAGCCACAGCCATCTTGTCCGGCAGCGCGGCAGCCGTCACCTGCAAAAATTCCAAAATATTTTTCATATTGACCTCTTATCTGTTTTTTTCTCATATCATTCACAGGAAACCGGACGGCTGCGCGCCGCAAGGCGGGAGCCGTCCGCTTTCCCGGGGAGGATAAAGGAGAGAAACTGTATCGGAATGGCCAGCGGATCAGTTTTTAGCTGCAGCGCCGGTTCCGGCGGATGCCGTCTTCTGCGCGCTCTTCGCCTTGGTAACCGGCTTGCTGACCGACTTCTTTGTGCTCTTCTTGGCCGACTTCTTTGTTGCGGACTTGGAATCTTCACTCTTCTTGCTGTCCTTTGCGGCCTCGTCCTTTTTCTCCGTGCTCTTCGCCGCTTTATCAGTCTTGCTGTCCTGCTGCTTGCTCTCTGTCTTGGTGTTCTCCTGCGTCTGCACCTGCTGCTCCTGTCCGGCAGGCGCTTCGCTCTTCGCCTTGAGCATGGAACAGCCGGCCAGTGCAGGCAGGGCCATTACAACGGCGAGCGACAGGGCGGCCGCTCCCTTAGCAGCCTTCGACGGAATAAAATTCATGGTATTTGCTCCTTTTGCAGTTAATTTCAAGGGGCTGTGCTCTTGATGGGTATACTATACCAGCCTTTCATTCAGTTCCCCTTCACCTATCCTTAAGAAACGTAAAGGAAACAAAAAAACAGGGCAGGCCGTATGCCTGTCCTGTTTGTAAATATCACTGCTCCTGCCGCCGCGGCAGGATGATCTCAAATTCCGTCTTATATCCTTCCTGCGGCGGATATACCAGCCGGATCGTACCATGATGCAGATCGACGACCCGCTTGACGATCGCCATACCCAGACCGGTGCCGCTGCCCGTGGTACGCGCCTGATTGCCAATGACAAACGGATCAAACAGCGTTTCCCGGATCGCTGCCGGGATCCCGGTCCCGTTATCCGCCACAGTCAGGCAGACGCTCCCCTCCTGTTCCCGTAAAGTGAAAAACAGCGTTGTGCCGCTGGGGTCATATTTGAGCGCATTGCCCGTCAGGTTTTCCAACAGGCGGCGCAGCAGTCGCGGGTCGAAGTCGCACTCCACCGGCGTTTCCGGCAGGTCGGGTGAAAGCGCAAACCCGGCGTTTTCCAGTTCGGTATATTTCTCCGCCAGATACGCTTTGATAAATTCACACAGGTCTCCCGGCTCCGCCTGCAGCGCATAATCCGGGTGGTCGAGCTGCGCATAGGAAAACAGCGTGTCCATCAGTTCCGTGCTGGCCGCTGCCTTGCGGCAGATCGTATCCAGATATTGCGTCTGCTTATCCGGCGGCACCACACCGTCTTTCAGCGCCTGTGCGTACCCGCGGATTACCGTCAGCGGGGTTTTCAGGTCATGCGAAATATCCGCGATCACGCGCTGCTTTTCCCGCATCGCCTTTTCCCGCGCATCGTCTGCCTGTTCGAGCTGGTCGAGCAGGTGCGTGAAGCTGTCGGTTACATACTGAAATTCATGCGGCAGGCTGTTCTGGTCCACCTCGACGCGCCGCCCTGTTCCGTATGCCACAATCGCTTCGTTCAGCGGCCGGATCGAACGGCGCACCTTTCGGCTGAACAGTGCCGCCAGCACGAAAATCACCACCGCAAAAACGGGCAGCGACAGCAGCTGCAGACGGTTCGCATCTGCCAATGCACGCTGGTACGCTTCATCTGTCAGCAGCGGGGCTGCGAACACCATAGTGCGCGCTTCGCCGTCTGTTGTCGCATACTCATATTTGGACACTTCCCACTCGTTGCGGTATACACCCTGCAGCAGTTCAAACTGCCGCTCGGTCAACCGCTCCAGCCCGGGGAACAAATCACCTTCTATAATCGTGTAATCCCCATCGACAATACAATAATCAATGAATTCAACGGTACCGGTATCCTCGCGGAAGTGCTTGAGCGCAATATAATAATCGGTCTCCCCTGTCTGATCCGTAGTCTCGGACACCGTGTAGTACAGGTTGTTATCCGACGAGCCGATCAGCCACAAATCCTCTGAGCGGATGTATTCTTTGAGGGTATTGTCTGTGGCATATAAAAGCCTGTCGTTTTCGTCAAACACCAAAAACGCGCATCCGCCCAGCCTGCGCAAGGGGATCGCAGCGAAATCATCCTCCCGCAGCGAATCCTCATACTCGAGCACCAGATCGATGGATGGAAACGCCCGGTCCAGCCGCGCGGCTGCTGCTGCATTGACCGCCGCATTCACTGCAAACACCAGCAGGGGACACAATACGAAATATGTCAGGCAGGTGCGCAAAAAGCTCTTGTGCGCAAAAAGTTTACTGGCCTTCAATTTTATATCCCAACCCCCTGACTGTCTTGATATATTTCGGATTTGCCGGATCGTCCTCAATCTTGGCGCGCAGATTGGAGATATGTACCATCATGGTATTGTCATCACTCTCATAATACGCCCCGCCCACACATTCATACAGTTGCGCTTTGGTGAACACCCGGCCCGGACAGCTCATCAGCCGCGCCAGGATCTTGAGTTCAGTCGATGTCAGCGGTACCGTCTCCCCGTTTTTGCGCAGGATGAACTGCGTGGTGTCCAGTTCCAGATCCCCCAAGGCAAGTGTATGCGGGGCATCCTGCCGGCTCTGACCCGCTCCCAGTTCATAATACCGCCGCAGCGCCGCTTTAACATAAGCGACCACCTCCAATGCATTGAACGGCTTGGTCAGATACGCGTCCGCGCCGACGTCAAGCCCCAGCACCTTATCCGCATCCATCGTGCGGGCAGACAGGATCAGGATGGGCAGGTTGCTGAACGCACGCACCTGCCGGATCAGCTCATAGCCGTTCATCCCCGGCATCATCAGATCGGCCAGCACGAGCGAAATCCCGCCTGCGCGGATGGCTTCCAGCGCCTGCTCACCGTCGGTCACTGCGCGCACGGCAAAATCCGCTCCGGTCAGATACAGGGTCAGTAATTCGATAATATCGTGATCGTCTTCCGCAATCAGAATAGTATGCTGCATAATCTCTCCATTTTCCACGGCAGGCCACATTCTCCGCCGCGGGCTTGCTCCTTTTATTTCCGCGCTCCTGGCGCTTTTTTCTTATACTACTATAACAAACCACATCTTGCAACCCCTGCGCAGCTTGTTCTGGACTTTTACCTGCATATACGGTAAGATAATGCTGAGGAGAGGACGGACGGTGCGGCGCTGGACCGCGCCGGCAGAAAAGGAGTTGTCATCGCATGGAAAAAATCCGCATCGGCGTCATTGGCATCGGCGATATCAGTGACGTCTACCTGAACAACCTGAAAAAATACGACGCAGTCGAGGTCGTCGCCTGCGCCTCGCGCGGCCTGGAGAAGGCACAGCGCAAGGCCGCGCAGCATGGCATCCCCAAGGCATACGCCTCGGGCGCAGAGGTCATCGCCGATCCTGACGTCGACCTGGTCCTCAACCTGACCACCCCGCAGGCGCACTATGAATACAACCTGGCGGCGCTCAAAGCCGGCAAGCATGTTTACACGGAAAAACCGCTTGCCATGACCTATGCCGAGGGCAGGGAGCTGGTCTCGCTTGCAAAGGAAAAAGGCCTGCTGATCGGCTGCGCTCCGGATACCTTTCTCGGCGGCCGCCTGCAGAACATCCGCGAACTGATCGACAGCGGCAGGCTGGGCCGCATCACGGGAGGCGGCGCGTACTTTGTCGGCCATGGTCATGAGTTCCACCACCCCGCGCCCGCTTTCTTCTACCAGCCCGGTGCCGGCCCGCTGTACGACATGGGTCCGTATTACATGACCGCACTGCTCAGCCTGCTCGGCCCGGTCAAGCGCGTCTGCGCAATGGCGACCCGAGCGGGTGAGACCCGCACCGTACCCTCCGGCCCAAGCAAGGGGCAGGTGCTGCCGGTCGATGTGGATACGCACGTCAGCGCAATTCTGGAATTTGCCTGCGGCTCGGTCGTGACGCTGACCTGCAGCTTCGACGTCTGGGATTCCGAACTGCCGCGCATGGAGCTGTACGGCACAGAAGGCACGGTGCTGATCGACGAAAAGGATCCGATCGCCGGCCCCAACCTGTTCGGCGGCGACACACTGCTGCGCACACCCGCACAGTACCGCTGGGCGGATCCGGAGCGCCGCCCGGAAAATGTGGATACCCCGTGGACGGTGGTGCCAAACGCGCACCCGTTCAACTCGGTCAGCCATGCGGAAAACCCGCGCGGCATCGGTCTGGTCGATATGGTCTATGCGATGCACAACCACCGCGCGCCCCGCGCCTCGGGCGACATGGCGCTGCACTCTCTGGAAGTGATGGAATGCATTTTGAAGTCTGCGCATGAACATGTTTTCTGCGAGCCCGAGACCACCTTTGAGCGTCCCGTCCCGCTGCCGCCCGATTTCCCCAACAGCGAAAAGTAAGCACACAAAGCGCATCCTTTTGATTGGTTTATATGGAAAAGCCGGGCGAAGCCCGGCTTTTCCATACCACTCACAGCGCGGCTGTTTTTATACGCGCCGCGGGGATTTTTTTGACAAACAAAAAGCCGTCACAAAGTGACGGCTTTCATTCTGGTGGAGAACCACAATCCAAATTCGAACCTTGAACCTGTGCAAGCGATATCGTCTCTGTACCTTCCCGATAATTGAACGCAAGGACGATTTTATCGTCATACACATAAACCGAGTTGATAAATGAATCAATCAGGATACGACGATGACTTTCTTTTTGAATATCCAAGTCACGAAAACGGCAAAGCCACGCAATGATATCTTCTTGCGATATTTGCGGCTTGGCCAGCTCTTCTTTTGCAATCTCTGTTTCCAGTTGCGTTCGCTGCTGCTCCAATTCCGCCATGCGAGTCTGCGTTGTATCATTAAAAATGCCCGCTTCTACTGCCTTCAATAAATTGTTCAGACGCTTTCGGGTATCCACAAGCTGTGCACGCAGCTTAGGAAGTAATACACTTTCTGCTCCCAATTCCTCAACCATCATATCAGCAATTCGTTCGATCAGCTTGTCGTTTTGCAGAAGCCGTTCCGCTTGCTGAACGACTAAGTCTTCGATCAAATGCTTGCGAACCGCTTTCTTTGTACAGCCCTGCTTACGCTTTGCTGCACTGCATTTGTAATAATAATGCCTTGTCCCTGTATGGCTGCGGCCATTTTCTCCAGCCATTTGTCTGCCGCACAATCCGCAAAACAGTTTTCCTGTCAACAGATATGGCTCTGCTGCCTTTGCACTGGCCGGCGCTCGCTTGTTGCGTTCCAACCGCTGACGAACCTGCTCAAACAGGCCTTCCGAAATAATTTGCGGCATCCCGCCTGGCTGTACAACTTCTCCATACCGATATTCGCCTAAATAGCGTCTGTTATGCAGGATTACGTTAAAACTATTAGGTGTAAACGCGCGTCCACGCTGCGTCGTGACACCGCGCTCATTCATCGACTTCTGAATCGAACGGATCGATTCCCCTTCTGCATAGCGCTGATAAATCTCCTGAACGAGCGGAGCCGTGACAGGGTCGATCTGAAAATACTGGTTCTCATCCACATAATACCCAAACGGAACCGTACCACCATTATATTTGCATTTCAGCGCATTTTCTGTCAGCCCTCGCCGAACCTTGACAGCAAGCTCCACCGAATAATATTCATCCAAGCCCTCCAGCAGCGATTCCAGCAAAATCCCTTCCGGTCCATCCGGAATCGGTTCCACTGCCGAAACCACATTGACACCATTTTTACGTAGCTGCTTCTTATAGTAAACCGAATCATATTTGTTGCGCGCAAATCGATCGAATTTCCATACCAGCACGATCTCAAACCGTTTTCGTGCACTGTCTTCAATCATACGCTGGAATTCCGGACGTTGATCTGTTCTGGCAGAATACGCCCGGTCAACGTAATGTCCGATGACAGTGTATCCATGCTTCTCTGCATAGCTTTGACATTCCCGGAGCTGCCCCTCAATACTTTCTTCGCGCTGATTGTCCGAGGAATATCGAGCGTAAACAACAGCATTCATATAGGTTCAGCTCCCTTCTGTTGCACTAATTACTCATTCTCCTTATTGTGTTCATGGCCTTTCTGCCACATGCGACGCGCCTCTTTCAACGACATTTCATTGCTCTTATTCGTCAGATTACAATCTACATTTTGTTCTGGATCATCAATCCATCCGCAGATTGGACATTTCTCATAATCCGAAAACGCAGGAATCGAGTAGTGAAAACAGCATTGACATTGTTTCCATTTGCGCTGTGATCCAGTTACGCCGCCAGATTGCTCGTGCGCACTGGTATTTTCACTTGTGATTTTTGTACGGTAGTCATGTTGATGCAGAATCTGTGCGATTTCCTGCCGCCTCAAATATGTGGACATATCCATCTGCCTATTCCCCCCACCTGCAAATGCACCTCGTCCGCCCATTACATCGCCTCCTTTTTCGTAAAGGCTTTATAAGCGAAAGATTGCACGTTACCCTCCATTTCCGGGAGCCGATCACCATAGCAGAATATTATTTCCGGTTGCAAAACCTCCAGCATTTTTGTATAACCGCGGAGGAATGACACAGGATATTTTTTACATCCAACCGTGCTGACAGCGAGGATTGCATGCTGCGGGAGACCATCAAAGCAGAATTCAAAACTGCGTTGATCCGCCCATGTAACCGTTGGCACTACCAAAAGTCCCTTATCCTGCCAGTGTACACCACACCAGCGATTTTTGAAAACCTGCATTCGCTGCAATGGCAGAGGCATTTCCGGGTATACGCTAAAATCAGGAGTACACACCGCAGAATATTGTGCTATCTTCTTTATGCGATCAAAGTCTCTTTTCTCATTTTTTTCATAATATAAGTGCTCAAAGCGGTAATCATCCTTAAAAAAGTGTACCAAAAGAGATTGTGTCTCTGCTCGATTGTCATGAAGTCTTGTATCATGGTATGAAAGCATTTTGTCAATTGGGGGAAAT
>HHCFJ05603__coassemble_572_pt1 | contig 19342 bp, 24 predicted proteins | sample HHCFJ05603__metabat2_low_PE_011 | metagenome-assembled genome bin HHCFJ05603
CGGGTGATGCCCGCGATATCCTTGGCAAGCTGCTTTTTGCCCTGGATGTTGCCCTGACGGGCGATCATGATGCGCTGTGCCTGCGGGGAGCCCGCGCCGTGCATAGACTCGGTGCGGTAGCCGACCGCTGCCGCGCCAAGGCACATGTTCTCGAGGAAGCGCATGATGCGCTGGCGGTCCTCGGTGGCGACGCCTTCGCGCGCCGCAAAGAACTTGTTGCAGATCTCACCGATGGTCTCACCGCTGCGGCCGACCACAGTATCCGAGTGGAAGTCCTTCTGGGAAGGCATGGTGACCATCAGGCCGCCTGCAATATCTTCTGCGAGACGGACGATCTCATACGGGAAGCGGGTGACGTTTTGCTTGCAGACGTTGGCAAGCAGCAGGTCGATCAGGTAGTTGCCCGCCTTGGTGGCGTGGCCCTGGCAGGAGCAGGCGAGACCGCAGCTGTACAGGGTCTCATTCAGGTGGGTCATTTCGATCAGCTTGTCCTTGACCGCGGAAGCTTTTTCTACGCCGTTGTATTCTGCCGCGAGCGCGGCCGCGCCGATCACAACGTCGCCTACGCCGACCTTACAGCCGCCGTAGGACTGGCGGTGGTAGCCTGCAAAGCGCTCGACCAGCATGCCGGCAAACTCGTATTCGCCGTTGAGGAAGATGTATTCGTTCGGGATGAACACATGGTCGAGCACGACAAGGGCTTCCTGTCCGCCGAACCTGGCGTTGCCCACGTCGATGCAGGAATCCTCCTCCAGCTTGCGGGTGTCGCAGGACTGGCGGCCGTAGATCATATACATGCCGTCCGCGTCGGTCGGGCAGGCAAAGGATACCGCCCAATCCTTATCCGCTTCGCCCATCGAAATGGTGGGCATGAAGATGTGCCAGTGCGAGTTGATCGAGCCGGTCTGGTGGCACTTCGCTCCGCAGACCACGATGCCGTCCGGGCGGCGTTCGACCACATGGACGAACATGTCCGCATCGGTCTGCTCATGCGGCGCCTTGGAGCGGTCGCCCTTGGGGTCGGTCATCGCTCCGTCCACGGTCAGATCCTCGTCCTGCACCATGGTCAGGAAATTCTTGAAGTTTTCATGGTAGTGGGTGCCGTACTTTTCGTCTACCTCATAGGTGGTGGAGAAAACGGCGTTGAAGCTGTCCATGCCCACGCAGCGCTGGAAGCAGCTGGCGGTCTTCTGTCCGAGCAGGCGCTGCATCTTGACCTTTTTCACCAAGTCGTCCGTCGACTGGTGCAGGTGGGTGAAGCGGTTGATCTTGTGCCCGGTCAGGCTGGAGGTGGCGGTCATCAGGTCGGCATACTGCGGGTCCTGAGCCAGCTCATATGCTCAAGACGATGTGCATGCTGGACGTATACCATGCGCAGATCAACTGTGTGGACCGTGCGACGCTGATCGATGCGCAGGAGCATCCGGACCAGCACCGCGACCTGCTGATCCGCGTAGCGGGCTACACGGCGTTCTTCGTTGAGCTGGGCAAGGAGACGCAGGACGAGATCATCGGCCGCACCGAGATCAATGCCTGGGCTGGCGCCGGCTGCGGCTGCGCCAGATAAACGATAGATACAGGATGGGGGGATGGCGGTGCAGCAGATCACAGCACAGGTGGTTGGTTTTGTTGCAATGACGCTTTGCATCGGCTGTTTTCAGTGCAAAAGCAAAAACATGCTGCTTGCATTGCAGCTGGCGGGCAATGCGGTATTTATCCTGCATTATGTGCTGCTCGGCGCCTATAGCGGCTGCGCCAGCCTGGGGCTTCTGGTCGGCAGCAACCTGATGCTGCTGTTCCGCATCAAAGGCAAGTCGTGGGCGCAGGGCTGGGGCTGGCGGTGGATTTTCTCCATCCTGACGGTGCTCGTCGGGATCGCGACATGGAAAAACATATTCAGCCTGCTGCCCTGCGCCGCCTCGGTAGCGTTCATCCTGACCAACTGGACCTGCGACGGCAAGGTTATGCGGCTGGGCAAGCTGCTGCTGGTGGGGCCGGGCTGGATCGCCTATAACATCTATGTGCAGTCCTGGTCCGGCATCATCAGCGAGGGCATCGGCATGTGCTCGGCGCTCATTGCACTGTGCCGGTATGAGCGGCGTGGCAGGGAGCAGCCAGAGAAGGAGACAGGACCGCATGAATGAAAGAAAAAACGCGTATCCAACCGTCGGCTTTATCGGCGCAGGGGCGATCACGCAGGCGGTGGTGACCGGCTTCTGTGAACGGGCGGCGGACACGCCGTTCCCGATCGTGCTTTCGCCGCGCAGCAGGGAAACCGCTGCAAGGCTGCGCGCGGCATATCCGGCGCGTGTGTCGGTTGCGCAAAGTATGCAGGAAGTGCTCGACCGTGCGGAATGGGTCGTGTTGGCTGTGCCGCCTGCGGTGGGCGAGGAGGTATGCCGAAGCCTGCGGTTCCGTGCAGACCACAAGGTGATCAGCTTCCTGCCGGATAAGACACTGCCGCAGCTGCGCGAGTGGATCGGAGAGACGGCTGCTCTGGTGCATATGGTTCCGTTGACGTTCAACGCGATATGCGACGGGCCGATCCTGCTGTATCCGCCTCATTCGGAGGCCGCGGCGCTGTTTGCGCGCATCGGCCGCGTGGTGGAGGTGGACAGCCCGGCCAAAATGTCTGCCCTGTCCACAATCACCGCCTGTGTTACACCGTTTTTTGCAGTGATGGATACGCTGATCTCCTGGCTGGGAACGCAGAGCGTATCCGCTGCACAGGCAACGGATTATGTGACCGGCTTTTTCAGCGCCATGTGCAGCGAAGCGGTTTCACTCGCCCCGGAGGCGGTGCACCGCATGGCGCGGGAATCCACACCGGGCGGGATCAACCTGATGGCAAAAGACATCATTCAGAAAGCGGGCGGCTTTGCCGTCTGGGACAGGGCAATGGAACGGGTGTTTGCCCGCGTGGCAGAAGCACCGGAGGACGGCTGACGAGCCGGAGAGCAGAAAGATCGGACAAGGAGGAAGCAGCGCAATGCTTGAGATGATAGACAAGGACAGACAGGGGATGGTGCTGCGGATCGAACGCTCGTCCATCCACGATGGGGACGGGTTCCGGACCGTGGTATTCCTCAAGGGATGCCCGCTGCGGTGCCAGTGGTGTTCGACGCCGGAAAGCCAGTCCTTCGGCGTGGAAAAGACAGCGGACAACGTATACGGCACGCTGATGACGGTCGAGGACGTGATGAAGGAGATCCGCAAGGACTCGCTGTTTTTCTTCCTGTCGACCGGCGGGGTGACGCTGTCCGGCGGCGAGGTGCTGGCGCAGCCTGAGTTTGCGCTGGCGCTGCTCCGCAACTGCAAGAAGGAGTGCTTCAACACGGCGATCGAGACCTGCTTTTTCGGCCCGTGGGAGCATCTGGAGGCGCTGCTGCCCTATATCAATACGATCCACGCGGACCTCAAGCTGGTGGACCGCGAGCGGCATAAAAAGTACTGCGGCGTGGACAACGAGCTGATCATGAACAATCTGCTCGCGGCCGACCGCGCAGAGGGACGCTTCCGTATGGTGATCCGCACGCCGGTCATTCCGGGGATCAACGACTCAGAAGAGGAACTGAACCGGATCGGTGCATTCTGCGCAGGGCTCAAGCGGCTGGAATATGTCCAGCTGCTGCCCTACCACAAGCTCGGTACCGAGACCTATAAAAAGCTGGGACGGCCCTACCTGCTGGAGGATGTGCAGTCCCCGACAAAGGAGGAGATGGACCGCTGCCGCGATATCGTGCGGCAATATGTGAAAAAGGTGATTTAAGGGATAAACCAAACGGAGAAAGAAGGGACAACAAAGCATGAATGCGAAGGAAAAGAAAGGAAAGATTTATAAACCGGTGCTGTTTACGGTCGGCGCGCTGCTGCTGGTCGAGATTATCTTCGGTGTGTTCTTCACCGAGGACTTCGGCAACCTGATGGTCAACATGATGTACATTGTCGGCGATAACTTCGGCTGGTGGATCAACCTGCTGTGCGTCGTCGGTATCTTCATCGGCATCGCGATCGTCGTCGCGCGGTATGGCGACGTCGTCATCGGCGGCAAGGACGCCAAGCCGGATTTCACCACCTGGCAGTGGTTCTCCATGTCCATCTGCGGCGGCATCGGATGCGGCCTGCTGTTCTGGGCGATGGGCGAGCCGATCTACCACTACATGGACCCGCCGGTCGCCGCCGGCATTGAAGCGGAAACCCGTGAAGCGGCGATCTTCGCCGTCAGCCAGGCGATGTTCGACTGGTCGTTCGTGCAGTATTTTATCTACACCCTGCCCGCACTGGCGTTTGCCCTGCTGGCGTTCAACTACCGCAAGTCACTGTCCTTCCAGTCGTTGGTGGACGTGACCTTCAAGCGCAAAATGAACTGGCTGACCACACTGCTCCACATCTGCTGTGCATGGGCGGTCGCCAGCGGCGTATCCAACTCGATGGGCGCGGGCCTGATGCAGATCAGCGGCGGTATCAATGCTGTATTTGGCGTGCCGCAGGGTCCGGCGATGTACCTGTTCATTACGATTTTTGTCGCGGTATTCTTCATCCTTTCCTGTTTGACCGGCATCCATAAAGGCCTGAGCTACGTCTCCACCGCCTGCATGATCTGTTTCTTTGCGCTGCTGATCTATGTTGTCGTGTTCGGCGACGCGCAGTTTATCGGCAAGATCGGCACGGAAGCGACCGGCCAGATCCTGGACAACTTCTTCGGCAAGATTACTTACAACAATACGCTCGCGCCGGATGATCAGTGGGCGAACGAGTGGTCGATCACGTACTGGAACTCGTTCTTCATTTATGCGCCGGTCATCGGCATGTTCCTCGCCCGCATGGGCAAGGGCCGTACGGTCCGCCAGTTCGTTCTGGTTGAGATTCTGGTTCCGTCCCTGTTCTGCTGCCTGTTTATCGCGATTTTCGCCGGCATGATCATGAAGATGCAGTGCGAGGGCATTGTGGACGTATGGGCAAGAGTACAGGAGCTGGGCATGCAGACCGCACTCTATCAGGTGCTGGGCGCGATGCCGTTTGGCAAGGCGGTACAGGTACTGTTCCTGGTCACGGTCGTATTGTCGTTTGTTACGCTGGCCGACCCGAACACCTCGGCCATGTCCACCCTGTGTGTGCACGGCCAGGAGATCGACTCCGAGCCGCCGCGCAACATCAAGATCGTGGTCGGCGTGATGGTTTCTGTGGTTGCATACCTGCTTGTGGTGTCAGGCGGTATGGACGCAGTAAAGGGACTGCTGAACATAGGCGGCCTGCTGATGACGATACCAACACTGTGGCTGTTCCTGATCTGCTTCCGATTGTGCGGCAGGCTGCTCAAATCCAAAAACCATATGATCGATCCCGAGCAGGGCAGTGATGACCTTAAAACAGTAGAAAACGGGCTGGAACTCGTTGTGGAGGAAACCGGAGCGGGGGAATAAACTGTGATCCGGCCTCGCCGATTTGACAAGGAGGAAAAAACATGAATTCCGAAGTGAATATCCATATTTTCAATGAATGCAGCGGGTCACACAGCCACGTATATCCGCAGATCCTGGTACCGCTGCAGGAAACAATGAAAATTCAGGTCGGCGACACCGATTACGAAGTCACCCCGCAGGAGCTTTGCTTTGTGCCTGCCGGCATGGTGCACCAGTGCAATTACATCGGCAGGCTGCTGGTGCTTGACCTGTCTGAAGGGATGAGCGAGAATCCGGACGCCGTGCTGCTGAGCTATCCGCTGATCGTATCCATGCGCGGCCAGATCATGCAGCTGGTCGAGCTGATCCAAGCGGAACTGAAGCAGAACCCGGACAGCCGTTCGGTGCGCTACCTGTACCGCTATCTGTACAGCAAGCTGATCGAGAACTGCGCCGCGCCATCCATCCGGTATATCAGCGAATATTACCACCTGCCGATCACGGTCGGCGAGCTGGCCCGGATCGAGAGCTATAACGTTACCTATTACACCGACTGGTTCAAGCAGCAGACCGGCTTTTCACCAAGCTTTTACCTGCGCTGCATCCGCATCAACAAGGCGAAGGAGCTGCTTGTGAGCACAAACTTCAGCGTAGTGGAGATTGCGGTAATGGTTGGATACAGCAGCAACTCCACCTTTACCCGCGCGTTCCACAATATCACGGGCATGACCCCCAAGGCGTACCGGGAGTGCCCCTGCTTCAAGCAGAGCGTTTGATACCAACTGACAAGGAAAGAAAAAGGCGATGCGCCTGAATAAAACAAGGAGTGAAAAACAATGATCACTGGAAAAAATGCGAACCGCAAATTCAAACTCGGCATGCACACCTACACCCTGCACCTGAGCGGCCTGGGCGAGAGCTGGGGCTTCCAGAGCGAAGGGAGAACCTACGAGTTTGAGAAGGTCATCAACCTCGATAAGCTGATGGACATGTGTGTCGAGGAAGGCATCGAGGTCATCCACATGACGCTGGTCGATCTGGATGACGACCTTTCCGATGAGCACCTTGCGGCGGTCAAGGCCAAGGCGGAAAAGCTGGGCCTCGACCTTGAGCTGAACATCTCGTTCAACGCACCGTCCGACCCGCGTGTCAACTGCACGATCGAGGACTCGCTCGAGATCGCACATAAGCTGGGCTGCAAGCTGGTCAAATACTCGACCGACGTGGAGCATCCGCACCCAATCTCCCACTCCTGCATGTGCCCCGAGGCCATGGAGCAGATGGCGAAGATCGTGATGGACTTCAAACGCAATATCCCCACGATCGAGAAGTACAACCTCAAAATCGCGATCGAGAACCACTGCGACCTGTTCGCGGACGAGGTCATCTGGATGGTTGAGCAGCTCAACCACCCGCTGATCGGCGCCTGCTGCGACACTATCAACTCCCTGATGCTGGCGGAAGGCATCAAGGAGTGCATCGACAAGATGGCCCCCTACTGCTACTGCGTGCATTTCTGCGACAATCGCGTGTTTGCCGACCCGGACGGCACGCACTCGCTCGGCTGCGCGATCGGCGACGGCGATGTGGACGTGATCGAGGTCATGAAGATCCTGCGCGAGAAGGCGCCGGAAGAGCTCGATACCATCGATCTCGAGATCGAGCTGCCGCTCTCGGGCTATACCATTGAGGACGGCCGCAAGGAAGAGATTGATGCGATGCGCAAAAGCATCAAGTACATGCATGAAGTGCTGGACATCGGCATCAAGGGCCGCTGATCCGGTCTGACGGATAATATCCTCTGTTTTTCACCATATATACGGCAGGATGCAGCCGGATTTACCGGCTGCATCCTGCCATGTCTGTAAAAAGGAAAAAGCCGGCTGCAGGCCGGCTCCGGCGTATGAGACTGCTGCTGGGGATCGGGATGTTTATATCCCGAGCAAAAGCAGTACGCCGATCAGAATAAGCTGCTCCCAGTCAATGCCGTCGCCTTCGTTGTCATCTGATAGAAGGAACCATACAATGACCAGCACAATAATTGTGTCCATGTCCAGCCGGATGTTCTGCAGCCGGCCGGACAGTCCGCGCCCCGGCGGGGAAGAGACTGCGGCGGCTGGCTCGCCCGCGGCATGGGGCGGCGCATCGTTATGTACCGGCGGCGCGTCTTCAGCCGCCGCGGCAAGATAACGGTTATACAAAAGCGGTTTCGCCTCCTCTCCGGCTCAGAGCGGCTGCGGTGTGTCGCCGCCGGCTGGCGGGCTGCTTTCCGGACGGCCCAGATGGCCCAGCTCCCCCATGGCGGCGCGCGCCATGCGCGCCATGCTGACCAGCCGCAGCGCGTGGTCGAACTGGCCTGCGACTTCATCGGTGACGAACGGCTTGAGCGCGCCCAGCAGGGCACGCTTTTCCTGCCGCACAGCCACTTGCCCGCTTTTTACGATGGCGCTGATAACTGGCAGGGCATGCTGCATCATATCGGCCGTAGGGTCATAGTCGCCCGCGGGCGGAGAAGCGGGCGCTGCCGTGCTGCCCAGCATGCCGGAGACGGCCTGCATGGCGTTTTGCAGCGCCTCCGGGTCGTTCAGCAGGGAGGAAAGCATGTCGTTGTCCATGCGCCCGGCCCCCTTATTTGCGGAAGATCTGCCGGAGTTTGTGCGCAAGCTGTGTCCCCTCCGGAGATTGCATGAGCTGCTGGGCCAGCCGTGCAGCTTCCCCCATATCGCCGCGCTGTGCGGCCTGCGCTGCACGCTCAAGTGTTGCGGCGTGCTGCGAGGAGATCACCTGTGCTGCTTTTTTTCCGTCCGGCGTGTTCAGCGCCGCGCGCAGCCGGGCGACGGCATCCGGGCTGCCGGCCTGTTCTGCCAGGCGGCGGATGATTTCGTTTTGATCGGACATTGCTTCCCATCCTTTCCCATACATGGTTTACTGCCAGTATATGCCCGGCCGGGAAAAAATGTGTTTCTTTGGGTTTACAAGTATGCGCCCGCGGTGTAAAATACTGCTATCGCGGCGAAAGGAGCGGCTCGGGTTGAAGATATTGGCATTTGCCGATTCACACGGTTACAGTATGGGAATGGCCTATGCGGTCGAACAGGAAAAGCCCGATGCGGTACTGCATCTGGGCGACCACACGGACGATGCACATGATCTGGGACGTGCGTTCCCCGGACTGGCGATTATCAGCGTGCGCGGCAACAACGATTACGGAGCGGACGAGCCGTTGTTCTGCGTGACAGTTCTCGGCGGCGTTCGGATCTATCTGACACACGGGCATCGTGAACATGTATATAGCACCTGTGATCTGGTCGCACAGCGCGCCCGCGAAGAAGGCTGTTCGCTGGCGTTTTTCGGACACACGCACCGCGTGCAGGTCGAACGGAAAAACGGGGTGCTGGTGTGCAATCCGGGCAGCATCAGCCTGCCGCGCGGCGGCCCGGCAAGCTATGGGCGGCTGACGGTGGAAAACGGACAGGCGCAGCGGCTCGAGATCCTCGACGAGGACGGCGGCCTGCTCCGGCGGGATAAACTTCTGGGACGGTAAGGGGAAAACAACATGCTTTTGACCATAGACGTGGGCAATACCAACATGGTATTTGGACTATATGAAGGGGAGCGGCTGCGCGGTTCATTCCGCATTTCAACCAATGCCGAGCGGACATCAGACGAACTGGGCATGCAGATCTCGCAGTATTATCATTTTCACGGTATTGACCGCGCCGAGACCCGTGCGGTCATCATCGCGTCAGTCGTGCCGCCGGTGATGTATACGCTGATCAATGCAATCCGCAAATATCTGCGCGTGCAGCCGCTCGTCGCAGGACGGGATGTGGATATCGGTATTGAGAACAAGTATGCCAACCCGCGTGAGGTTGGTGCGGACCGCCTGGTCAACGCAGTCAGCGCGGTGCGAAAATACGGTAAGCCGCTGATTATCGTGGATATTGGTACGGCGACAACCTTCGATGCGATCGACGGGAACGGAGCCTATCAGGGCGGTGCAATCTTCCCGGGCCTCAAGGTGGCGATGGAAGCGCTGTTCCTCAAGGCATCCAAACTGCCGCGCGTGGACATTGAGCGGCCTGAGCATGCAATTGGCAAGACGACCGTGCAGTCCATGCAGTCGGGAGCGGTGCGCGGCTATGTAGGCGCGCTGACCGGTGTAATCACGGATATTCAGAAAGAATTGGGCGGCAATGCACGAGTTGTCGCGACCGGCGGCATGGGACGCATGATGGCTTCCTACTGCGACCTGATCGATGAGGTCGACCCCAACCTGACGCTTGAGGGCCTGCGCCTGATCTACGAGAATAACCGGCAGGCATTTGCAGGCTGTCATCTGGATGGCGAGGACGAGCCCGAGGGAGTAGAGTGGCGTGAAGGAAAATAAATACGACGACCCGGTGTTCTTCGCCAAATATGCGCGGATGGACCGCTCGCGCTTCGGCCTCAAGGCTGCAGGAGAGTGGCGCACGCTGGAGCCCATGCTGCCGGACTTTACGGGGCGGGATGTACTCGACCTCGGCTGCGGATACGGCTGGCACTGCGCGTATGCCGCGGAACACGGCGCGCGCTCGGTGCTCGGGCTGGATCTTTCCGAAAAGATGCTGGCGGTCGCGCAAAAGGAGCATGCGGCGCCGCCGATCGAATACTGCCGCATGGCGATGGAGGACGCGGACTTTGCGGACGGCTCATTCGACGTGGCGCTCAGCTCGCTGGCGTTCCACTATGTTGCGGATTTCGGGGCGCTTGTGCGCAAGACTGCGCACTGGCTGCGTCCGGGCGGGGACTTTGTGTTCTCGTGTGAGCATCCGGTGTTCACTGCCGAGGGATCGCAGGACTGGTGCCGCGACGAAAACGGCAAGATCCTGCATTTCCCGGTGGACAATTATTACATGGAGGGCGAGCGGCAGGCGGTGTTCCTCGGCGAGCGGGTGACCAAGTACCACCGCACGCTGACGGACTATGTAGGTGCCCTGCTGTCGAACGGTTTTATGCTGACCGGGCTGGCCGAGCCCCAGCCGCCGCAGGAAATGATTGATGCCATCCCCGGCATGGCGGACGAGCTGCGCCGCCCGATGATGCTGATTCTCGCAGCAAAAAAACAATGAAAAAAGACCTGTCCTGGCGACAGGCCTTTTTTCATATATGCAGTTATTTCGCAATGGGGTAGGAAGGACACACTGTGCCAAGCGGACATCCCTCGCACTTGGGACTGCGGGCGGTGCAGTGTTCGCGGCCGAACAGCACCAGCCGGTGGCAGAAGTCCGAGGACTCCGCAGGGTCGATCAATTTGCGCAACGCATTTTCCACCTTGACCGGATCTTTCTCGTTTTTGACAAACCCCAGCCGGTTGGACAGACGGATGCAGTGCGTGTCGGTCACGATGGCGGGCTTACCGAAGATGTCACCCAGAATTAGGTTCGCAGTTTTGCGGCCGACGCCGGGAAGCTTCAATAAGTCCTCCATGTTGTCCGGCACCTTGCCGCCAAACTCACTCAGCAGCATGACCGCACAGGCCTTGAGGTCGCGCGCCTTGGTGCGGAACAGGCCGCAGGTCTTGATCGCCTCGGCGATTTCCTCCTCAGGAGCCTCGGCAAAGCTTTCGAGCGTCGGGAATTGCTGGAACAGGGTTTCGGTCACAATGTTAACGCGCGCATCGGTGCACTGGGCGGACAGGCGCGTGGCGAACAGCAGCTCATAGTCATGCGTATAATGCAGCGCGCAGACCGCATCCGGATAAACGGTTTTGAGCAGCTCGGTCACAGCGGCGGCGCGTTCCTTTTTCGTCATAAAACAACAACTCCCGACAGCATAGATGGTATAATCATATCACAATCTGCCAAAAAAGCAAGACGCCCGGTTCTATTTAACATTTTTAACATAAAGGGCTGTCAGGACAGGAGAAAATCTATCTGTTTGCCAATAGAATAAAGTATTAAAATGTGGTTTAATAAAAAGACAGAAACTATCTCACGTTTTGATGGAGGTTGAAATATGGTACGCGAGGCAATGGAATTTGTAAAGGCGTATGATCCCGAGCTCGGCCGCCTGATCCAGGCGGAGTACGACCGTCAGGCGCGCAACATCGAGTTGATCGCTTCGGAGAACATCGTCAGTGAGGCGGTTATGGCCGCGATGGGGTCGGTACTCACCAACAAATATGCGGAAGGCTATCCGGGCAAGCGCTATTACGGCGGCTGCGAATGTGTCGATGAGGTCGAGAATCTGGCCATCAAACGTGTGTGTGAAGTATTCGGTGCCAAATACGCCAATGTGCAGCCCCACTCGGGAGCCCAGGCAAACATGGCAGTTTATCAGGCGCTGTGCCAGCCGGGCGACACCGTGCTCGGTATGAGCCTGGACAATGGCGGCCACCTGACACACGGCTCGCCGGTCAACCAGTCCGGCCTGCTGTACCACATCGTGCCCTATGGCGTGGACGATAACGGCTATATCGATTATGATGCGCTGCGCGATCTGGCTAAGAAAGAAAAGCCCAAGATGATCATTGCGGGCGCTTCCGCATATCCGCGCGCGATCGACTTTGCCAAGTTCGCGGAGATTGCGCACGAGGTCGGCGCGTACCTGTTTGTCGATATGGCGCATATTGCGGGCCTGGTTGCAGCCGGCCTGCATATGAACCCGCTGCCGTATGCAGATGTCGTCACCACCACCACGCATAAGACGCTGCGCGGCCCGCGCGGCGGCGTTATCCTCTCAAACAATGAGGAACTGGGTAAGAAGTTCAACAAGGCAATCTTCCCGGGCACACAGGGCGGCCCGCTCGAACACGTGATCGCGGCCAAGGCGGTCTGCTTCGGCGAGGCGCTGCGCCCTGAGTTTAAGGCGTATCAGCAGAAGGTCATCACCAACGCCAAGGCGCTGGCAGATGCTCTGCTGAACCAGGGCTTTGATCTGGTTTCCGGCGGCACGGATAACCACCTGATGCTGATTGACCTGCGCAAAACCGGCGTGACCGGCAAGGAACTCCAGCACCGCCTGGATGAGGTGTATATCACCGCGAACAAGAACACCATCCCGAACGACCCGGCCAGCCCGTTCGTTACCTCGGGCCAGCGCGTCGGTACCCCGGCCGTCACCTCGCGCGGATTTGGCGAGCCGGAAATGCTGCATATTGCGGAGTTTATCTGGCAGGCAGCGACCGATTTTGAGAATAAAGCGGACGAGATCCGTCATAATGTGACCGATATCTGCGCAAGCTTCCCGATTTATTAAGCTGCTGCATAGGCACCGCCGTTCCTTCAGGAAAAGCGGTGCTTTGTGCTCTTTGGGGAAAATGTGGACAATTACACTGCATTTGTCTGTCATAAAAGTAAAATGTTTGTAGAAAATAAACAAGAACCTTGCGGTTTTCCACAAATATGATATACTATTGGAAAAGGTTTCAATGAGCCGACGGAAGGGCTTGAATTTAATGAAAAGGGGAAATGCAGCTATGGCAATGGAACTGAAACTGACCGGCCTGAAGGGTTTTGTCGGGGAGGACGAGCTCGCATATATGGCGCCGCTGGTGCAGGCGGCGCAGGATACACTGCACGCCCGCACAGGTGCAGGCAACGACTTTTTGGGGTGGGTCGACCTGCCTGAAAACTATGACAAGGAGGAGTTCGCGCGCATCAAGGCGGCGGCCAAGAAGATCCAGCAAAGCTGCGACGTCCTGGTCGTGATCGGCATCGGCGGCTCCTATCTGGGCGCGCGTGCGGCGATCGAATTCGTAAACGGCCAGATGTACAACAGCATTCGCCCGGATGGCATCCCGGAAGTTTACTTTGTTGGCAGCAACATCTCGTCGTCCTATCTCAACGATGTGATCAAAATTATCGGTGACCGCGACTTCTGTGTCAATGTTATCTCCAAGTCTGGTACCACGACCGAGCCTGCGATCGCGTTCCGCATTTTCAAAAAGCTGTGTGAGGACAAGTACGGCAAGGACGGCGCGAAAGACCGCATCTTCGCCACGACCGACAAGGCGCGCGGCGCACTCAAAAAGCTGGCGGACGATGAGGGCTACGAGACCTTTGTCGTGCCGGACGACGTCGGCGGCCGTTTCTCCGTACTGACCGCGGTCGGCCTGCTGCCGATGGCGACTGCCGGTGTGGATATCGATGCGGCGATGGCGGGCGCGGCGGAAGCGCGTAAGGCTTTCCTGACAGGCACGGACCACGATTGCGCGAAGTATGCTGCGCTGCGCAATATCCTGCACCAGAAGGGCAAGGCCATGGAGATCCTGGTCAACTACGAGCCCGCGCTCGTCATGCTGGGCGAGTGGTTCAAGCAGCTGTTCGACGAGTCTGAGGGCAAGGATCATAAGGGTATCTTCGCGACCTCGGCCAACTTCTCGACCGACCTGCACTCGATTGGCCAGTTCATCCAGGACGGTACGCGCAACATGTTCGAGACTGTTGTCTGGGTGCGCGAGCCGCGCTCGGAGAGTTATATCGAGGAGACCGCCGAGGACATCGACGGCCTGAACTACCTTGCGGGCAAGAGCGTGCAGTTCGTCAACTCCAAGGCGTATCAGGGCACGCTGATGGCGCACATGGATGGCGGTACGCCGAACATCATCGTCGAGATCGACAAGGCGGATGCATGGCACTTCGGCTATCTCGTGTACTTCTTCGAGAAGGCGTGCGGCATCTCGGGCTACCTGCTGGGCGTCAACCCGTTCAACCAGCCGGGCGTTGAGGCGTACAAGAAGAACATGTTCGCCCTGCTCGGCAAGCCGGGCTTTGAGGAGCGGCGCAAAGAGCTTGAGGCAAGACTCGTTTAAAGAGAATCGCTTTCCTGTATCAAATCCGAGGTGCATACCCTCGGATTTGATGAAACCGGCCGCAGACTGCGGCCGGTTTCTGTTTTATGCGCGCCTGCGGCGCGGAGAGCAGAGGGGAAGATGTCTCTTTTGTTCGGCGCACGGCTATGGTATACTGGAGGCAGGATAGGGGATAAGGATATGAAATTGCCAAGGAAATGGTCTAAAATCGGGCATAGCTTGCTGCTCGTAGGCGTGATTGGGCTTTTTCTCGAGCTGCTGTTTTGGATACCGAATATGGAGGTCGGCTGGAAGAATATCGCGGCTGTCGTTTGGATGGTGGTGAGCATGGTGCTTGCGTTCGGCGGAGCGGCGATTTTGCAGTGGAAATGCAAATGTCCGCACTGCGGCAGATGGAGCGCGCCGCCGTGGCCGTGGTCGGAGGATGCGGTCCGGTTCTGTCCGCGTTGTGGCGCCCGGCTGGAATATGATGATACATAAACAGTGCAGCAGATAGAGAAACGGAGGGGATCTGCATGAGGCTGTCACGGAAATGGGCGAAAATAGGGCGTATCCTGTTTTATACCGGCACGGCTGGATGGATCATTACAGCCGTGCTGCAGCTGGTATACCTGAAGGCGGCAGTGCGGGCATATCCGCCGATACCCGAGCCTGTTTGGATTGACGTACTGTGGATAGGCTTCTTTGTGTGGATGGCCATTGGTCTGTGGATACGCCTATGGCACTGCCGCTGCCCGCACTGCGGCGCATGGAATGTCCGCGTGCCGTCCCCATGGAAGCGGAGCGAGGTGCTCCACTGCCCGCGCTGCGGCAACAGGCTGGAATATGACGATACATAACGATGGGAGATAGAGATGGCAAAAAAGGACAGGATAGCGGGATTTCAAACGTGGTTTTTATACTTCTGGACGTACTGCGTGCTCGGCTGGTGCTACGAGGTATTCCTCGAGGTCGTGGTGTACCGCTGGGGATTTTCCAACCGCGGCTTTCTGTGGGGGCCGTACCTGCCGGTATACGGCGTGGGCGCGCTGCTCATTCTGGGGTGTCTCGGCAGGCTGAAAAACAGGCCGCTCCGTGTGGGGCGGGTGAACCTTATGCCGGCGGTGGTGTTCCTCGCGGTGGTGGTGCTGACGACCGTGGTCGAGTTGATCGCGAGCTACCTGCTCGAGTGGACGACTGGCGGCTGGCTGTGGGACTACACGCGTTATACCATACAGTGGCAGGGACGCATCTGCCTGAGCGCGAGCCTGCGGTTCGGCGTGGGCGGCATGATCATCCTGTATCTTTTACAGCCGCTGCTTGAAAAGGGCATGGACAGGCTGGGGGAGCGGCGGCGCCGGATTGTGTTCGCGGTGCTGTTTACCGTGTTCGTGCTGGACTGCATCGTCCGGGCGATACGGCTATAATATTTTGAAACGGGGAAACCAACAATGAAGAAAATCTATCTTGCGGGATTTGATGTATTTGCGCCGGACGCCAAGCAGCGCGGCGCAAAAATGAAGATGATGTGCGCGGAGCGCGGCCTGATCGGCCTGTATCCGTTTGACAACGAGGCGGTGGGCGCGCCGGATATCTTTGCGGGCAACTGCAGCCTGATCGATCAGGCAGACGCGGTAATCGCAAACGTTAACCCTTTCCGCGGGAGCGAGCCGGACAGCGGCACCTGCTTTGAGGTCGGCTATGCCTTCGCCAAGGGCAAGATCGTATACGGCTATGTGTCCGATGCCCGCACGCTGCGCGAAAAGCTGGGCGAGCAGGATAAGGACGGCTTCTCGGTCGAGGATTTCGGCCTGCCGCTCAACCTGATGCTTTCGTGTGCGGCGAAGATCGTCGAGGGCGATTTTGCAAAAGCGCTCGCAGTCTGCGCAGACGAGCAGGCATAACCAAAACAAAAAATGGCACACTAAGTCCCGGTGATTTGTGATGAAAAAACAAACAGCGGGGCTTTTTCTTTTGGGTGCGGGCGGCTATTCGCTGCTTGAGATCGCGTGGCGCGGCTACACGCACTGGACCATGGCGCTGACCGGCGGCGCGGTGCTCGTGGGGCTGGGCCGCCTGCGCGGGCGGGTCAGGGACGAAAAGCCGCTCGCGCGCTGCCTGTGCGGCGCGGCGTGCATCACGGCGGCGGAATATGTGGTCGGCTGCACGGTCAACCGTGTGTACCACATGAACGTGTGGGATTATTCGCGCGAGCGCGGCAATATCCAGGGGCAGGTCTGTCCCAAATACGCGGCACTGTGGACCTTGCTCGCCGCACCGTTTATGCTGCCCAAATAAAAGGCTTGCCAATCGGTACGCCGGAGGCGTATAATGTCGGTGGCAATATACCGGAAGGAGATGCACCATGCTGATCGCAGTCAATGCAGGGAATAACCGGGTTTTACTGGGCGGCTATGAGGAAGACGAGCGGATTTTCGCCGCTTCCATCGCGACCGAGCCCAGACAGATGCCGGAGGATTATGCCTGCAGGCTGCAGCAGGTGCTCGGGTTGTATGGCGTGGATACCGGGCGTATTCACGGTGCGGTCATTGGTTCAGTAGTGCCGAATTTGTCTGCGGTACTGGAGGAAGCAATGCGGCTTCTCGGCGTAAGCAAAGTGATCGAGGTATCGAGCGGGGTCAAGACCGGATTGAACATCCGATCTGAACAGCCCCGGCAGGTCGGCTCGGACCGTGTAGCGGGCGCTGTAGCTGCGCGTGCCAAGGGCAGACTTCCCTGCGTTGTGGTGAGCCTCGGCACGGCGACGACCTTCACCGCATTGGATCAGACGGGTGCACTGGTCGGTTCTGCGATCACCGCAGGCGTGCAGCTGAGTGTGGAAGCGCTGCGCGTGCAGGCGGCACAGTTGCCCATGGTGGCGCTCGAAGCCAAGGACGAAGGCATCCTTGCCCGGAATACGGTAGATGCGATGCGTGCCGGCGCACTGTATGGCACAGCGGCAATGGTAGACGGCATGATCGCACGCTTTGCGGATGCGCTGGGACAGCAGCCCTATGTGGTCGTCACAGGTGCATTTGCACCGCTGGTAACGCGCTTCCTGCGCGTGCCGCATGAGCACGATGAAAACCTTGTGCTGGACGGCCTGCGACTGATCTGGGAGAAAAACCACTTGGGCCGGTAATTGCCGAAAAAGCCCTGTACCCGACGATAAGGGCGGGACGGGAGCAGGAGGAAACTGAATATGAAAAGCAAGACCTTTAACATCCGTTCAATGACGCAGCTTGCGCTGCTCACGGCGATCACGCTCGTGCTGGCGTATACGCCGATCGGCTATCTGCCGCTTGGGCCGTTCAATGTGTCCTTCCTGTCCGTGCCGGTGTGTATCGGCGCGGTGGTCATGGGGCCGGGAGTAGGAGCGTTCCTCGGGCTGGTGTTCGGCCTGACGAGCTTCGGTAACGCGCTGAGCGGCGGCTCGGTGATGGGCGTGGCACTGATGTCAGTCAGCCCGGTGGGCTATTTTGTGCAGTCGGTCGTGGGCCGCGTACTCATGGGCCTGTGCACGGGCCTGATCTTCCGCGCGGTGCGTAAGGTGGACAGGCGCGGGTTTGCCAGCTATGTGGTTGGCGCGGTCAGCGCACCGCTGCTCAACACCGTGTTCTATATGGGCCTGATGTGCCTGATCTTCTACAACTGCGAGTATGTGCAGAACCTGGTTGCCTCGACCGGCGCGGCGAACCCGATCCTGCTCGTGCTGGCGGTGGTCGGCGTGCAGGGTGTGATCGAGGTGCTGGTATGCGGCGTAATCGGTTCGGTCATCAGCAAGGCGGTTGATGCGGCGCTGGGGCGCCGTGCAGCGGAACGGCCGTCGTCCGTTCCGGCTGAGGCACTTGCGGAAGGTGCAAACGGTTACCTGCCGCATGCCGAACCGGCTGCGGCAGAGGAGCAGGAGGTCACGGTCGTGATGCCTGTGCCGGATAAAACGTCCGAAAACTGAAAATAAAACCCAAAGCGGCGGTTTCTCCCAATTTATTTGGAGAAACCGCCGCTTTTGCATGATAGAAAACCTTTCCATGGCCAAAGACTTTTAGCGCAGCCAAAAATCCGTGGGGAATAGCAAAGGTTCACAGGCTTTTTCCCGGCCGGACGTGGCATAGTAAGACGCGGGAGGTGAAAAAGTTGCAGCAAAGCAAAGCGAAAAAAATCGCAATTTCCTTGCTTCTGACCCTTGCCATGCCGGTTTCTGCGCAGGCGGCGGAGATATCCTCACTTATCCCGATCGGCCATACGGTGGGTATCCAGATGAGCGCGGAGGGCGTGCTGGTCGTTCATCTGCGCGCGGTGCAGACGCCGGAAGGCGAAGCGTGGCCCGCGCGGGACGCCGGTGTGAGCGAGGGTGACACGATCGTCAGCGTAAGCGGGACCGAGGTCAGCTCTAACGATGATCTGCAAAAACAGATCGCGCTTTCCGGCGGGCAACCGGTGGAGCTTGAGCTGGTACGCGACGGCGCGCATCAAAACGTAACCGTAACCCCGAGCCAGGACGAGGACGGAGCATACCGCATCGGTATCCTCGCGCGCGACAGTATGGCGGGCATCGGCACGCTGACCTATGTCGATCCCGAGACGGGCGAATACGGTTCACTCGGCCACGGCATCTGTGACAGCGAGACCGGTGTACTGATGCCGCTGAAGGAAGGCAGCCTGATCTATTCGGTGGTCGGATCGGTGCAGCGCGGCGAGGCGGGCGAGCCGGGCGCACTGCAGGGTGAGTTTACGGCAGACAACTCGCTTGGCACGGTGGAGGAAAACACCGATAGCGGTATTTTCGGCACCATGACCGACGCATCCCTATACAGCTCACTGGAGGCTGTGCCGGTCGCAGATGCGGATGAGATCCAGACCGGCGACGCAGAAATTTTGACAAACGTGGAGGGCGATGCGGTCGAAAAATATTCTGTGCAGGTGGTCAAGGTTTATCCGGAGGATGATGAGTACGGCCGCGGCATGATGATTCGCGTGACCGACCAGGAGCTGCTGGATAAGACCGGCGGTATTGTGCAGGGCATGTGAGTGTTATATAATAAGAACAACACAGGAATTGTCTCAAAATGAGATGGTTTTGGCGTTTTTTCCTTTTCATTGACCTTGAAAAGTGCGTCGTGCGCAGACGCGGGAAGACTCTACATTACAGCTGTAAAATTCAAAT
>HHCFJ05603__coassemble_573_pt1 | contig 19305 bp, 23 predicted proteins | sample HHCFJ05603__metabat2_low_PE_011 | metagenome-assembled genome bin HHCFJ05603
TCGAGAGGCTGTTCGAAAAACTATGTATTTCGACAGCCTCACGGCTTTGGAATGAGTTCCAAAGCCGTTTTTGCATGTGTATGGTATCAGCACTCCTCCAGCAGGCAGACACAATGCGCTGCAATGCCCTGCTTTTGGCCGGTAAAGCCCAGCCCTTCCTCGGTCGTAGCCTTGACCGAAACACGGGACACAGCGCAGCCGATTGCCTCAGCGAGGTTCGCGCGCATTTGTGCGATATGCGGCGCGAGTTTGGGCGCCTGCGCGAGTACGGTCGCGTCCAGGTTGCCAAGCCGGTACCCCTGTTCATGCACGAGTGCCGCGACATGCCGCAGCAGAGCGATGCTGTCCGCGCCTGCGTAGCGCGGGTCGGTATCCGGGAAATGCTTGCCGATATCTCCCAGGGCGAGCGCGCCGAGCAGCGCCTCCATGACCGCATGGGTAAGCACATCCGCGTCCGAGTGACCGTCCAGTCCGGTCTCGTGCGGGATATCCACTCCGCCGATGATGCACTTTCGGCCGGGGGTCAGACGGTGCACGTCATAGCCGTGTCCGATCCGCATGTCAGTCGTCCTCCTTCTGCAAAAGCGCCTGCGCCACAAGGATATCCTCCGGCGTCGTGATCTTGAGGTTTTCGTAGCTGCCGTGCGTGGCCTGTACCGCCTGTCCAAGCGCCTCCACTGCGGCGCAGTCGTCCGTAAAGCTGCGGCCCTGCTGCGCAGCGGTTTCGAGTGCGCGCAGCAGCAGCGTGCGGTCAAACACCTGCGGGGTCTGCACGGCGGCAAGCGTGTCGCGCGGCACGTCGGCTGCAATTTTTCCGTCCGCGATGCGTTTGATGCTGTCCTTGACCGGGACGACGGGAGCGGCTGCCCCGTGTTCTGCGGCGGCGTAAGCCGCCTCGGTGATGACCGCCTCGGACACGAGCGGCCGCGCGCCATCGTGTACCGCAACGAGCACCGTGTCCCCGGGAGCCGCCTGCACGCCTGCCAGCACGGAGGCGGTGCGGGTATCCCCGCCGCGCGTGACCGTGCGCAGCTTGGAAATGCCGAACGACTGTGCCAGATCGGTATAAGGCAGGATATCCTGCTCGCGGCAGACCAGCACGATATCGCGCACAACTGCACACTTTTCAAAGGCGGACAGGGTATGCGCCAGCACAGGAGTGCCCGCAAGCGGGAGCAGCAGCTTGTTTTCTCCGCCCATGCGCCGCGATGAGCCCGCGGCCACGATCACAGCGCACAAGGCGGGAAGCGTTTTTTTCTTTTTTCGTTTTCCCAGCATATTGGCTTCTCCTTCAAAGAAAGGCTTTGCGCATGCAAAGCCTTTGAGTTCAGACATTTAGTTGCTCATCAATCCGTGCCATCACGTCCGCAAGTGGCTGGCCCAGTGCGACCGATAGTTCGGAAGCGAGGATCTGACGCGCGGAGGTGAGCATTTTCTTTTCTCCGGTGGACAGGCCGCGCTCTTTGTCGCGCGCGGTAAGATCCTTGATGACCTGGGCGACCTCAAGCAGGTTGCCCGAGCGGATATGCAGCATGTTTTCCCGGTAGCGCTGGTTCCAGCCTTTGTTCTCGCTGCGCGCGAGACTGCCGAGAGCGCGAAAAAACTTCTCGGCTTTGGCGCGGGAACAGACCGGCCGGACACCGAGCTTTTCGCAGGAATCGACCGGGATAAACAACTGTGTGTCGCCCAGCAGGGGCCGGAGCGCATAATACTGCGCGGACACACCGTCGATGGTGCGTTCCACGATTGCTTCGATCACGCCCGCACCGTGCAGGGGATGGACAATTCTATCGCCGATCTGAAACATAGCGCCTCCGTTCCAGCGAGCTTATATCTGCATTTTTATCTTACACTATCTAAACACGGTTGGCAAGGCCTTTCAGGAAATTGACGGCGGCCAGCCCGCCGATGAGCAGCAGCCATATTCCACCGCCTGCCTGCTGCAGCGCTGTGCCCGCCAGCAGCACGCCCGCCGCGGACAACAGGGCGGCGCCATGCCGGACGGACGGAAAGCGTCCGCCGCACAGGTGAAAAAGTGTCATGCCGCCGTCGAGCGGCGGCATGGGGAGCAGGTTGAACAGGCCGAGCAGCGCACTCGCACCGGCAAGCCGCCATGCGCCGAGCGCGCCTGCCGCGGCTGTGAGCACAAAGCTCGCTGCCGGCCCCGCCAGGCAGACGGCCGCACGGGCGCACCGGCCATCCGGCAGGGCGCACCGCAGCACCGCGCCGCAGCAGGTGAGCACCAGCCGGTGCACACGCCCGCCGGACAGATACAGCGTCAGCACGTGCCCGGCCTCGTGCACCGCGGCGGCCAGCAGGAAGAGCGGCAGCACATTTGTCCCGTCCATACACCACAGCGCGGCCAGCAGGACGACAAAGCCGTCCCGTACCTCGACCCGGACGCGCATTTACAGCCCGGTCAGATAGTCGGACGGATCGAGCGCCGCTCCGTCCTTCCAGATCTCGAGATGCAGGTGCGGGCCGGTCGCGTTGCCGGTCTGGCCGACGCGCGCGATCTCCTCGCCGCACTGGACCGTGTCACCGACCTGGGCGGAAATGCTGCTGCAATGCGCGTACAGGGTGGAAAAGCCGCCGTCGTGATCGACGATCAGATAGTTGCCGTAGTCGGATTGGCCGATCTCGCGCACCGTGCCGTCTGCAAATGCACCGATCACAGTACCCTCGTCCGCGGCGATGTCCAGCCCGTAGTGGAAACCGGGCTGTCCGGTCGTCGGGCTGAGGCGGCTGCCGAAGTCTGAGGTCAGCGTGCCTTCGGCGGGCAAGACGTGCTCAAATTCCATGGGGTAAACGGTTTCGTCCACCGTATCCGGGAACAGCGTCTTTTCCCTGCCGAGGACGTCGTCCGCCCCGCCGGAGGACGCGGCATAGGACGCATCCTCCAGCTGTTCGCGGAAGGCATCGTCCGCTGCATCGCCGCCGCCGAATACGGCGAGCACTTTGTCCACACCGGGCGCGCCCGCAAGCACCTCGGCCGCCTTTTCCCGCGCGGATGTGACAAGCGGTGTGTCCGCGTACCGGATCAGCCCTGCGATCAGGACAAGCGCTACGACGAGCAGCAAGCCCTTTCCGCCGCCTTTCCGCCGGCGCGCCGGCTTTCTTCCTGTCATGTCCGCCGCCTCCCTTCACATGGTACAGCCTATGCGAAAGGGGACAGGGATATGCCGCAGGCGTTATTCCGGCAGGTAATCCGTGATGCCCAGGCGGTTGCCGGACGGATCCTCAAATTCTACTGCCCAGCCGGTCCGCATGTGGAACGGCTCGCTCAGGAAGGAGACGCCGCGCGCCTGCAGCTGCGCACAGGTCTTGCGCACGTCATCCACCTCGAACCAGATGGTGGGTTTTGCATCCGGGAACCGGGTCTTGTCCTTCAAAATGATCGCGGGCTCCTCGCTGCCGACGCAGTAGGCGGCCATGCCGGCATCGGAAAAGTCGAATTTCAGGGGCAGGCCGAGCGTTTGGGCGTAAAATACCCTGGCAGCGTCCAGATCGTCAGCCGGCAGGAAAAAATTATCGTAGTTTTTCATTCCGGATCCGCCCCCTTCCACCGCTGCAGCGTGGGGAAGTATTCGCGCATCATTGCGCGCGCCCGTTCGCGGTCGCTGTACAGCTCGGGCGCACAGTTTAAGTTATGCTCGATCTGCTCCTCCATCGTGGCATCGTAAGTGAACGCGCCGTTCTGGTAGCAATAGGTGCAGTAGGTGTGGCTGGCCGCGCCGTCCGCCTCGGTGCCGAAGTCCGCGGGCCGGGCCATCGGCATGCCGCACGACTGGCAGATTTCCGCCAAACCGACATAGATATCGATATCCGCGCAGCCGTCCGCCGCGTTGCGGTATTCCTCGAAGTCCACGCCATAGGCACGCGGCAGCGGCAGCGACCAGATCTCGCTCCACGCCTGCATGGGGATCTCACGCACATTGCCGTGGAAATGGAACTTCGCATACTCGCCTGCGGGGATCTCGACCACGGCAAAGCCCTCCGGGCAGGATGCGCTCTCGCAGGCGACGACCGCATCATAACTCTCGTCATCCAGTCCGTAATTGGTGTACAGCCCGTAGCAGACAGCGTCCGGTCCGCGTTGCAGCGCGGCCTGCCAGGCCTCCGTGCGCATGAACTGCTCCCATAGCCCGCCGATGGTTTGCGGGCACGCGGGGTCGGTGTTGCCGGTGCGCGCCTTCAGCCCGACGACCCGCTTTGCGGGCAGGGTAACGACCTCGTATTGCAGCATAAACATTCATCCTTTCGGTTTTGATGGCTCCATTGTACTGCCGCATACCGGACAGGGCGCGTCCGCATTTTGATACAGCGCAGCGATTTTTTTCGCCTCCTCGAAAACGTGGCGGCGCAGCGCGGGCGGGTGCAGGATCTCCGCCTGCGCGCCGTAGGACAGCAGGTAGCCCGCGCCCCACGCGCCCACCGGCCATTCCGTGCGGACAAGCAGCGAGCCGTCCGGCTGGGGCTGGATGCGGGCGCGCTCGAATTCGTCGTATACGCGGAACGCCACCGCAGGAGAGAAACGCACGACAATCCGTGTGGTGGGAACGGACACCGTCCCGGTTCCGTCGAGCGAGGGCGGCGCGGCATGCGGGGCAAAATGCTCGTCCAGCACCGCGACATGTTCCATGCGGGACAGCTTGAAGGTCCGGAAGGCCTGCCGCTCGCGACACCACGCCTGCAAATACCAGGAGATCCCCTTGAAGCGCAGTTTGACCGGCTCGGCGGTGCGGCGGGCAGCCTGTCCGTTCTGGCCGAAATAGTCAAAGGACAGAACGCGCCGCTCGAGGATCGCGGCTTTCAGCTGTTCGAACAGCGCACGGCGCTCTCCCGTATCACCCCAGTCGGAAAAGTCCGCATCGATCCAGTCCACGGTATCGCGGCGGAACAGGGCGGACAGGCGCGTGAGCAGCGCGCCGCCCTGCTCTGCGCCGGTGGCGCGCAGGCTTTGCAGGGCGTACAATATCTCATCCTGCTCGCGCGCGCTGAGCAGGGATTTGGACAGCACGAACCCGTCCAGCAGCCGCACGCCGCCCCGCCGTCCGCGCGCGGCGTAAACCGGCACGCCGGCGGCGGAAAGGGCATCGATATCGCGCCGGATGGTGCGCTCGGACACCTCGAGCTGGCCGGCAAGTTCGCCGACCGTCGCCCCGCCGCGCTCGAGCAGGATATATAAAATCTCAAATAACCGTCCGCTTTGCATGGACCCACCTCCTCTTGTCCAGTATAGCATAAAAACCGGACAGACTGTGACCGGATTTTGCAGGCCGATGGTGGAATATCCTACAAGACGGTTATGCTGCCTGTGTGATATACTGCATACCAGCCAGAGAAAAGCGAGGGATGACGGATGCCGGACGAGCAGCGTACGGTCTGCTATGACCATGATCTGCATATTGAAGCCTATCGGCTGCAGGGGATCGTGCAGAAATTCCCGAACCACTTCCATGATTATTATGTGGTCGGATTTGTCGAGAGCGGTGCGCGCCGCCTGTGGTGCAAAGGAAAGACATACGACCTGACGGCAGGCGACCTGATCCTGTTCAGTCCGCGGGATAACCATTATTGCACGCCGGTAAACGGCGAGCCTCTGGATTACCGCGCGGTCAATATTCCGGCCGATGTGATGCAGCGCGCGGCAAAGGAAGTCACAGGACGGGAGGACATGCCGTATTTCTCGCGGCCGGTCGTTCGGCAGGGCGACTGCGTCCATGCGCTGCGCGCGCTGTATGCGGCAATACAAGACGGCGCGCCTGCACTGGAAAAGCAGGAGATGTTTTTCTATCTGCTCGAGCAGCTTTTGTCCGATTATGCTGTGCCGTTTGCACAGGCGGATCTGCCCGAACAAAGCGGGCAGATCCGCGCACTCTGTACCTATATGGAGCAGCATTACGCGGATAACATCACGTTGGATGAGCTGGTCAGCCGGACGGATTGCGGGAAATCCTATCTGCTGCGGCTGTTTGCAAAGCAGGTGGGCGTGTCACCCTACCGGTATCTGCAGAACATCCGGCTGGGGCAGGCCAAAAAGCTGCTCGAGGCTGGTGTGCCGCCGGTCGATGCGGCGGGGCTGACCGGATTTTCCGATCGGAGCCACTTTACGCACTATTTCAAGGATTTCATCGGTCTGACGCCCGGGCAGTATCAGAGAATTTTCACCGGCAATCCCAAAGGCAAGGAGCATGAACAATGGATGGACAAACAGAAAAATGCGTGATGGTGCTGGACGAAGGGCTGCCGCCGGGACTTGTCGCCAACACGGCGGGCATCCTCGGCATTACACTGGGCAAACACATCCCGGAGGCGGTCGGGCCGGACGTGACCGACCGGAGCGGCCGCACCCATCTGGGCATCATCGAGTTCCCCGTACCCATCCTGCGGGCAGACCGGGAAACACTGTACGAACTGCGCGAGCGGCTGTATGAACCGGCGTTTGCCGCGCTGACCGCGGTAGACTTTTCCGACGTAGCGCAGGGCTGCAAGACCTATGACGAGTTCATTGCCAAGGCCGCACAGACTGGGGCGGACAGCCTGCACTATCTGGGGCTTGCCATCTGCGGCGCGAAAAAGCTGGTGAACAAGCTGACCGGCAGCCTGCCTCTCCTGCGCTGATCCATATAGCACATCATGCGCAATACCTCCCCCGCGCCGCAGGCATGCATCAGATGGAAACCAATGGCTGCGCAAAGTGATGCCGTCGTTTTCCAAAATTCCGGGAGCGTACACCTCGGAATTTTAACAAACAGAAAAATGCACCGGAAGCAAGGTTTCCGGTGCGGAGGCTGTCGAAATGCATAGTTTTCCAAACAGCCTCTCGATCGAAACCACACTTTCGATCGAATTTGTGCCCCCGAGCCGCGCCCTGCGGGCACAGTTCGGAGTCGTTTTGTATAAAAACCCACGCACATGTCGCGGGTGTTTATGAAAATTGCGGTGAACCGCAATTTCCTATTTGATGCGCACTGCGGTGCGGGGACTTTTTCGATATGTTGACGGCTTTGGAACCCATTCCAAAGCCGTTTTTTGCGTCTTTTGGTATATGGTATATTTGTTTCCTTTGTTTCAGGAATACGGCTTCCTACCCATCTATTTAGCATTGTATTCCGATCGGAATTATTTTATATTATGTGCCAGAACGTTATCCTGCCGGCGTACCGGAACCGGGTCGCCGGCGGCAGGCAACACGACCAGTGAGGAGAATCAATGTATGCAGATGAAAAAAACTTTGGCCGCAATCTTGTCCACCTCGATGACGCTGTCCATGCTGTCAGTTTCCGCCTTTGCCGCGGAGGATAAGCCGCTTATGGAGGATGCCGCGAACAGCTGGGCCGCTTCCTCGATCGACCGTTGGGTGCAGCAGGGCATCGTACAGGGTGATGCGGACGGTTCCTTTAAGCCCTACCGTTCGCTCACCCGCGGCGAGCTGGCAACGGTTTTCGTGCGCATGTTCGGCCTGACCAAAAAGGCGGAGAACCGCTATGACGATCTGGATGGCAGCGAATGGTATGCAGATGCCGTCCTGCGCTGCACCGCAGCGGGTATTCTGGAGGGCGACGGCAGAAACGTCAACGCGACCGCGCCGGTCACCCGTCAGGAGGCCATGACCATGTTCGCCCGCGCGATGGGGATGACACCGGACGCCTCCCCTGACCTGAGCCAGTTCACGGATGGCAGCGAAACCGCTGGCTGGGCGGCAGGCTATATGGCGCCGCTGGCCAAAATGGGAATCCTGCAGGGCGTTGGCGCAGATCGTATCGCGCCGCATGACAATATCGATCGCGCTTCCACCATGGCGCTGCTGGACAAGGCGATCGAGGAATACATTACCGCGCCGGGCGACGTTGTGCTGGAAAACGGAAACGGCTTTACCGTCATCAACATTGCGGCATCTGCTGCGCGCGCAAATGATGCCGTCGGCCTGTCCGGCACGACAGCGGGTGTGGTCATCTCCGCAGGCACGCAAACCGACGTTGCTGCCACCGACTTGACCGCCGACACGATCAGGGTGGACGGATCTGCTGCCGTCTCGCTCCATGGCAACACCACGGCAGAGCATGTTACCGTCCATTCTGCTGCATCTGTCGCCATCGGTGCAGATGCACAGGCGGATACCGTCACCCTGTCCGGCCCACAGGCGGAGCTGTCGGTCGCAGGTACAGTCGGCACGGTGACGATCGCATCTGACCGCAACATGCTTGCAGTTACCGGTACGGTCTCTGCAGTAGAGGTCACACGGGACGCATCCGGTACCACGGTCTCGGCAGAGGCCGGCGGGCAGATTGACGCTGTTTCAGCTGCAGGTGCGGGCATGACTGTACAGGGTGATGGTATCGTTGCAAAACTTGCGGTATCCGAGGGCGCTTCGGATATCACGGTCAACACCACCGGCACCAAAATTGACAACAACAGCAGCGAGGCAGTCACGGCAGGTATTGGCTCGGTCGAGCCGGGCAAAGCGGGCACCTCGCAGGGCGCGGAACAGGCGCCGACACAGGACGGCCCCTCCAGCGGCTCCGACTCGGATGACTCCGCGGGCGGCGGCTCAAATAATAGCGGTGGCTCGGGCGGTTCCGGCAGCGGGGATAGCGACGCGGAAGAAGAACAGCAGGCGGACATTGTCAAAGCGCCGCTGTTCGACCAGTCCGGCACGATCGAGGCGGAAAAGCTGGTGCAGGATTACCGCATCTCAAGCACGGTGAAGGCAGATGTGACCGAGGTCACCATCCACGGCACACGCCTGATGAAGCATGAAAATGCGCAGCACTCATATAACTACTGGATCGGCTTCGGCATCCCGGCCGCGGAGGGCAACACCTATTATGCCGGATACGGCGAGGTGCCGGAAGCGCTTGGCGAGCCTGTTGCCTCGATTGCCGATCGCACCTATGAGGAAAACGGCAAGGCCTACAACACGGTCTACTTCGGCCTGAAGGACAGGGATCTGGAAGAGGGCGCATATGTCGTTGTCAAAAACGGCGAGGAGGCAGTGACCTACAAGGTGTCCTTTGACGTGACGCTGGCCCCGGTCGCAGAAAATCTGCAGCTGTGGATCGTAAACGACGAGGAATCCTACAAACGTATCCCGTCGGACTATACCGCGTCCTACCCGTGGGACGAGTCCTATCTCGAACCGGACAATGCGGCGGCGCTGCCCTGGCTGGCGCTCAGCTATGACAGCAACGTGACTGGTACGGTGGACATCCAGGTCACCAAGGACGGCGAGCCGGTCGGCATCATCCACCACGAGAGCAGCACGGTCAATCCAGGCCGCTACCAGCTCTGGCACCTGACCAAGCCCGCGGAATCCGAAGGTAAGGACTACTTCGACCAAGTCGACCCGGCAGGCACCTATGTGGTCACCATCACCAAGGACAGCCAGACTGTAACCACCGAGGAGTTGGTTTACGCACCGAAAAGCCGCTGATCCGGCTTCGTCGGGACGCAAAAAGCACGCCGGAGGAACCAATCCTCCGGCGTGCTTTTCTATTCATCTCCTTCATCGGGGCGGTATTCCAGAATGTCCCCGGGCTGGCAGCCCAGCACCTCGCAGATCGCGTTCAGCGTGGAAAAACGGATTGCGCTGATCCTGCCGGTTTTGATGCGGGACAGGTTGACGTTGGAGATACCCACCCGCCCGGCCAGCTCATGCAGGGATATTTTCCGGTCTGCCATCACGCGGTCAAGCCGCAGTATGATCGCCATGTGCCACCGCCTTACAGGGTCTCATCGGATTCCTGCTGCAATGCCGCTCCGTAAGCGAACACATAGGACAGGCAGATGATTACTGCCCCCAGCAGGATGTACGTCATATTGACAAACGAGCCGTCCCCATTCCCGGAAACCAACTGCACGCCGTCACGCACCAGTTCCTCCTGCTGCGTGACAGCAAAGCCGCACGACCGGTACAGTCCCCGCAGCGCATCGCCGCGCAAAACACTCATCATCATCACCAGCACGCCGATACCACGCACTGCGCGTGCATTTTCCGGCAGAAACGGCGTCCCTTGCCGATCAATCCCGCGGAAGATCGCGCGGCAGTACCACAGAATGCCAAGCACAGGCAGCCAGGTCAGCGTATGCCACCAGAAGGACAGCATGCCGGCCAGCTGGACGGCTCCCTGCCAGTCCGCCTGCCCCGTCCAATTCACGCCGAGTGAAAAGTGCCCAATCAGCCAGTCCGCAGGCTGGAACGCCAGCCATATCCCATAGGCTGCACGCACCGCAAGCAGCGCCGCCGTGAGCCAGAACAAAAGCCGAAGGAACAGTCCGAGATCTGCGCACCGCGCACGAAGGATATTTTTCTGGTTCTCTATCATACCTCTCCCTCCTTTTCTGTACTGTATCACAGCTATTTATTTCTGTCAATAATAAATTATCGATAAACATTAAATTCTTTGCATTACTTTTCACAGGTATCATTTCCCGGTAACAAAACGGAAAAACTTTTCGTCAGAAAGTCACAAAATCCGCCTGGCATACGTTATAAAGGGTGAACATGTTCTTTCAGGAAGGGGGCGGCAGGATGGACGCCCGTACATTGGAAGAGCGCTTTGCCGCGGGCAGCGAGCAGGCACTCGCCGATGCCATCGCGCTGTACGGCCAGCCGCTTTTGCGGTATTGCCACCATATCCTGTGCGATTACCACGAAGCGCAGGACGCCGTGCAGACCACCTTTATCAAAGCCTATGACCACCACAAACGGTTCCGCCCGGGCACCAGTCTGAGCGCCTGGCTGTACCGGCTTGCTTATACCACCTGCGTGGACCTGCTGCGCCGCCGCAAGCGGCAGCTGCTCACACCACCGCCCGTCGCGTCCGATCCGGATTATATCGGCGAAGATCTGCGGCGCGCTTTGGCGACCCTGTCGCCCGAACAGCGCGCACTGGTTTACAGCCGCGTAATCGAGCAGCGCAGCTTTGACGCGCTTGCGGTGATCTATGGCAAACCCGCTGCGACTCTGCGCAAGCGGTATGAACGCGCGCGAAAAAAACTGGCGCAGGCTCTTGCAGGCACGCCGGCGGAAAGGAGGCGAGACGACCGTGAATCTCACACCGGATGAGCGGCGTATCCGCGCTGCACTCGAACAGATTGAAACGCCAATGTACGACATTGGGGCTGCTGTACAGGAACAGCGTTCCCGGCTCAGCCACCGCATCCCTATTCACAGTCCGCACCGCATACTGGCCGCTGTCCTTGCAGCCCTGCTGCTCATGGTAACCGCTGCCGCTGCGGTCCTGCAATTTTCCGGCGGCTGGCATACCATCTTTGGTAACGGTGTGACTATTCCGGAAGGTATCACACTCCCGCTGCAAAGCAGCCAAACCGTAGATGGCTATACCATCACACTGGAGGACGCCATCGTCAGCGACTCCAGCATAGCGGTTATCTTTTCGGTCAAGTCCAGTGATGGCGCCGCTATTCCCGGCCCGGTCGATTTTGGCAATATTATGTTATCCGTTGACGGCAGCGAGCCGAAAACACCCGATGCTGCGCAAAGTGTATTCAATCCTGATGCTCCTTCCGTGCAGTATTGTTATCAGGAATATGAATATGCTGGCACCGCAGATACTGTCAGCCTCACATTTACAGCCGGCCCTATCATCTGCATGGAGTCCAGCGATCTCGTAACCGCTGATATCGATCTGGATGCACTCTATCAGGCGCAACCGCTTGCTTTTCCTGCCGGGACGGAGGGCGAAGCCCGTACGGAGGCTTACTCGTTACAGTATTTCCCCGGGGTGTCCCTGCCGCTTGCCGGCCGTGCGCCCGAAATCACGTTTGCCGGGATTGCATTTGATGAAAACGGCCTTTGTCTTGCGCTTTCCTATCCGGTGGATGGCGCCAGTGCAGAATTCGCTTCCATCACAGATATGCGCACCGGAAAGAGCATCAGTGCGCTTTCCAGCAGCACGTATGGCAATTCTTCCAGCCGCCGTTTTCTGCATCAAGCGTGCTTTCCGGATATTTGCGCTGATGACCTCCCCTATTTAAAGCCGCAGCTTACCTATACCTTTCCTATCGTGCTGGCCAACCAGACGATGACGTTTTCCTTCCGCACCAGCACTGCTGATTCCTGGTCCCGCGAACTGGCGCTGCAGCTTGCTGACGGTACAACAGTCACTCACCTTATTGTTTCACCGACCTGCATCGAGCTGGAGGGTATGCATCCTGACAGCCCGGATTGGGAACAGCCGTCCGTCACCCTGCAGCTTACAGATGGCAGCTGCATATCTACCAATCCCCGTGCCACCACTTTTTATTCCCCTGACGGCAGCGGACAGACTGGCTACGGAATCTCTTATGAGTACCTGTCTGAAGATTCCAGCCGCCGTTTCCTGTCGCTCTCAGACATTGTGTCTGTACAGATTGAAGATGCTACGATCCGGATAGAAGAGTAGAAAGCCCCGTGGGGGTAAAATATGGGCCGGACAGTGTGGGGCTGCCCGGTCGCACGACAGATACAGCCTGCGCACAGCGCGGGCTGTATCTGCGTATTGCACAATTTTTATAATTGCATATTGTGCATATCTCACAATTCCTATTAAAAACCTTCCTCTCCAGAATTCAAAATGATGAAAATTCAAAAAACCGGAAAAAACTCTTTCCTTTCCAGCTTTTTATGCTATAATGATAGCAGAAAGAATATCTTGCGATAAACTGATACGAGGAGGTAAATAATATGACCAGAGGTATTCGCGTAAAGAATACAGATGACATCCAGAAGATCAACCGAATTGTCACCAAGTATCCTTACGATATTTGGATTCATGGCAAAAGCGGTATGGTAGACGCTAAGAGCCTGCTCGGCATGTTCCTGCTTTCGCTCAATGAACCCCTGCAGCTCGTGCTCGAGGATGATGTAGACGCAACGGCGCTGTTCAAGGATCTGGCAGATTATCTGGAAATCGACGACGAGTAATCGTTTTCCCAAGTACATAAAAAAGAAGATCAGGAGTTTTGCTCCTGATCTTTTTTACTGTACCGACAGTTCATATACAGGATACGCTCCTGCGGCAATATATCCCAGCGTCTGCGCCAGATGGGCGGAAACCGGGTTTGCCGCGTCCCACGACGGATACAGGCCGCGCGACAGGCAGTCCAGCATGAGTGCTGCCGCACATGCCCGCGCAAGGCCGCGCCTGCGGTGCGCCGGGTGGGTGTCGATCTCGATTTCCACGCCGCCCGGCCAGTCCGCATAGCTGGATGCGCCGCAAACCAGCGCGTTACCCTGCAGCGCCGCGTATCCCGCACCGCGCGCAGCGTAACTCTCCCATGTGGGATACTGCGAAACCAGGTCGCGGCTCCATCCCGCCTGCTCCGCTTGGCGGTATAATGCTTTACCCATTCTTTTGAGCAGGTATCCTTCAGGGAGCATCGCGGCAAAGCCATGCAGCGCTGCCGCATCAAATGCGTTATCCTTCCGGAACGCATACCGCACCGACCGCCGCGCCTGCGGATAGACCTGCTCGATCAAGCTATCCCAGTCCCGCGTGCGCGGGATGAAAATGGTATATGACTGCGGAAGTGCCGGCTGCCACGCCGCGACTGCCGCATCCGGCTCGCCTGCCAGAAAGCAGAAATCCCCCACCCTCACCTGCGCCGAACGGTATTCTTTGTCTGCCACCGCATACCCCATGCGGCCGGAGAGGTACGCATACAGCATGCCCTCCTCCCAGCCGTGCAGCAGGGGCGCGAGCGCCGCAGGGTCTATAACCGGAATAGTCACAGGATAACCAGCTGCTTGGGCGCTTCGGTCAGGTTAACGCAGCCGTCCTCAATCACATACAGCATGTCCTCGATACGCACGCCGAATTTCCCCGGCAGGTAGATACCCGGCTCGGCTGTCACGATCGAGCCCGCGGGCAGCGGCGTTTCCCCGCGCGGGCCGGCGGTTGGGGCTTCGTGGATCTCGAGTCCCACACCGTGACCGAACCCATGACCAAATGCATTCCCGTAGCCCGCGTCCGCAATGACCTTGCGCGCCGCGCCGTCCACTTCTCTTCCGGTCACGCCCGCCTTGCAGGCCGCGATGCCTGCGAGCTGGGCGTTCAGCACCGTGTCGTACACGGTCTGCATCTCATCAGTCACATGGCCGACCGCAACCGTACGCGTCATGTCCGAGCAGTAGCCGTCCACAATGCAGCCAAAGTCCATGGTGACAAAATCGCCCGCCTGAATTTCCTTTCCGGTCGGCACGCCGTGCGGCTTGGAGCTGTTTGCGCCCGATACCACGATCGGGTCGAACGACATGTTCTCCGCGCCGTAGTGCAGCATCAGATAGGTCAGCCGCGCCGCGATCTCCTTTTCGGTCGCGCCCACCTTGATGTCGTTCAACACTTCTTCAAGCGCCTGCTCCGCGATGCGCTGCGCGGCGACGATTTTGTGCACCTCATCGTCCTCCTTGCAGACGCGCAGGCGCTCCATGCCGTCCTCCAGGCGCACCGCAGCCGCGTGCAAAGCGGACGCCCAGGACATATATTCCGCATAAGTCAGCATCCGGTCCTCGAGCGCAACCTTTTTCACGCCGTCCTGCCCGATCAGCTCGTTGATCACAGCAGTATAGCTTTTACCGCCGCCGATCTCACGCACTTCAAAATCCGTGACCGCAGCGCGCGCAGCCTCGACATAGCGGAAGTCCGTATAGAACACCGCCTGCTTCGCGGAAAGGTAAACCGCACCCGCGGTCGAGTGGAAGCCGGTCGCATAGCGGCGGCTGATCTCGCTGGTCAGCACCAGCGCATCATACGGCGCTTCGCAAAGCAGCGAACGCAATTCGTCCCGTTTCATCAAAAATCGCCTCACCCAATAATTGCCTTGACCGCATCCACGGCCAGCAGATAGCTGTGCTTGCCAAAGCCCGCGATCACGCCTGCACATACCGGTCCGATAACCGACTTGTGCCGGAACTCCTCACGCGCATGCACGTTGGACATGTGCACCTCCACGCAGGGCAGGCGCACCGCTGCGATCGCATCACGAATCGCATAGCTGTAATGCGTGTATGCGCCCGCGTTGATGATGATCGCATCGTATCCATCGCGCGCGGCATGGATTCGGTCAATAATGGCTCCCTCCGAGTTGGACTGGAACACCGAGCATTCCATGCCCAGCCGCTCGCACTTGGTGACCACCTCGGCATTGATGGACGCCAGCGTGTCCGTGCCGTAAATGCCCGGCTCGCGCTGACCGGTCAGGTTGAGGTTGGGGCCGTGGATCAGCATTACCTTTTTCATTTTCCCGTCTCCTTTTGAAATAGTTGCATCATGGTCACCGCGTCCTCGGCCTGTGTGCCTGCGGACTCGCAGATGAACGTCGGCGCATAGCTGCGCGCCGCGGCCTCCTGCGCGACCGGCAGGAAATCCGGGCCGTATGCGGTATCGGCAAAGGTCAGGTGGCGCACCTCGCCTTTGTCGTTATATTCAATGTGCGAAAAATGCGCGTGCATCATGCGGGTGCGCTCAACGCCAATGGTGTTTTCCATCAAATCGAACAGGCGCTTCACGTCCTCCCGCGTGGACATGCCGCCGTTTGTGCGGCAGTTGAGGTGGCCGAAGTCGATGCAGGGCAGCAACCGGTCATCCGCCGCGACCAGCTCGCAGACCTCCTCCGCTGAGCCGAGCACACTTTTCTTGCCCATCGTCTCAAGGCAGACCGTGCAGCCGGTCAGATGCGCCTCGTCCAACGCGCGCAGGATGTTTTTCACATTCTCATGCGTGTTGCGCATGGCCCGCTCGCGTGTCAGCTTTCCCTGTCCGCCGCAGTGCACCACCATGCGCGTGGCGCCCAGCGGCACGGCAAGCTGCGCGGTCTCCATCACATAACCGACATTTTTCTCCATCCGCTCGGTTTCTTCGGACGAGAGGTTGATGAAATACGGTGCGTGAATACTCATCCGGATACCGTGCTCCCTGGCCGCTTCTCCGATTTTCCGCGCAGTCTCCTCCCCGCAGCGCACGCCGCGGCCGCACTGGTATTCAAACGCTGTCAGCCCCTTGGCCGCGAGCCACGCGGGCGCATCCTCGCTTTTCTTATACCCTTCCGCGGCAAAGGACTCCGAGTTGCCCGCGGGGCCGAATCTTGCCTCATCCATGGCGCGCCCTCTCCTCCATTCTCCGCTTACCGCGTTCAATAAAGCCGCGCTCGATCTGGTAGCGCACGTTGATCCAGAAAAAGTGCCGGTCGAGCGTCTGCACATAGCAGGTCAGCGCGCCCATCCGGTTTCCGCCGAACACATCGGTAAAGATCTGGTCGCCCACGACCGCGATCTGCCCGAGCGGCAGCCCGAGCTGCTCCGCCGCGCGGCGGAAACCCGCAGCAAACGGCTTGCCCGCCCGGCTGATAAAATCCACGCCGAGCGCCTGGCAGAACCTGCCTACGCGCGCCTCCCGGTTGTTGGAAAACACCAGTACCCGCAGCCCGGCGTCGCACAGCGTATGCACGAACGGTGAGAGCTTTTCAGGCGGCAGCGCCGCCTTGTGCGAGGCCATCGTACCGTCCAGATCGATCAGCACGCCTCGCACGCCGTGCTTTTCCAGCAGCTCCGGGGTAATATCGTAAATTGAGTCGAAAACATAATCGGGAATCAGCTTGCTCATTCATTCACTCCTGCGTTCTCACTTTGGCGGTTGCCACATATAGTGTAATGGAATTTGTCCAAAAAGTCCAGAGCAGCGCCGCACATTCCGCTGTACACGCTGCCAAAGTACAAGGGAGTCGATCATAATGGTATATACGAAAAATCTGGTTCTGGTATGCACCGGCCGCGACGCGCTGCGCGCAGCCAAGCAGGGGATGCCTGTGCTGCATCTCTGTCTGGGCATCACACCCATGGGCGCGCTGCAGCGCCTGCAGCTGCCGACCTCCGACACACGCTGCCTGCTCGGCCTGTGCGACCCACCCCGCGACCTCGCGGACTGCAACGCAGACAGGCTTGCCGCTGACCTGGTGTTCGAGGCGCGGCGGACCGGCGCGCCCGGCATATTTGCGGACTTCGAACACGATACCCCGCAGGGCCGCCGCCTGCTCACGGCGTTCGACAAAGCGCTGCACGAAGCGGACATCCCGTTTTACGTCCCGCTCGCCTGCGGGCGTGCGCTGACTCATGCGGTCCTTACCACACCGACCGCACTCTCCGGCGGCAGCCTGACCGCCTATATCTCCTCCCTGCAGGGCATCTACGGCGCGGCGCGCATTGCAGCGTTCCTGCAGCCGGTCTCGCAGGATTTCACCCTGCCCGCCGCCTCCCCGAACGGAAAAACACTCACGCCGACCGAGCGCGAAAACCTGCTCGCGCGCACCGGTTCACAGACTTTTTTCTCCCGCGAGCTATGCGCCAAGTACTTTACGTATACGGACAGCGACGGGAGGGCGCATTTTGTCCTGTACGATGACGCGTCCACCCTGGAGGCCAAGCTCGCCCAGCTCGCGGGCTGCGGGGTACAGACCGTATTCGCATTGTTTCCGGATGCAGCGGAACTGCTCAATCCGTCGTAATCGCGGCAGTTTTGGCACGCACCAGGCCGATCAGATCGGCCGGGACGCACTCGATCTGGTAGCCGATCTTGCCTGCGGACACGATCACGGACGGCAGGCCGTTTACACTCTCGTCAAACACAGTCGGGAACGCCTTCTTCATGCCCACCGGCGAGCAGCCGCCGCGCACATAGCCGGTCAGTCCAAGCAGCTCCTTGACGTGCACCATCTCGACCGACTTTTCACCTGCCGCTTTCGCCGCCTTTTTCAGGTCAAGCTCTTTTGCCACGGGAATAACGAACACGTGATACCCGCCCGACTTACCGCGCGCGACCAGCGTTTTGAACACCCGTTCCACATTCTGCCCCAAAAGCTGCGCCACTGTCACGCCGTCCACCGCGTCCTTGCCGTGCGGATATTCATGCGCGGTGTAAGCGATCTTGTGCTGCTCAAGCACACGCATCACATTGGTTTTATCCGAAGCCATTTTTCTCGCTCCAATCTGCATTTTATACAGATATTATATCGTCTTTTTGTGCAACAAGCAAGAAATATCAAAAGGGTTTCTCTGCCGAGAGAAACCCTTTTTCCTATTTTTGTTATTGCGGCCTCGCAATCACAATCCGGATGCGCCCGCCTTCGTCTGTGTCCTTATCATAATAGCGGGTGATGCTGTACGAACCGGAGTTATTGCGCAGTTCAGTCAGGGAAAGCAGGCTGTACTGCGCATTCTCATATAGATAAACCGCACAGTCATCCCAGAACAGCCAGCTTTCGCCATCCTTGGTCACGCCGGACTGGGTAACGGAATCCGGGTTGCGGATCTGCTCCAGCTCGCGCACCGCGGTCAACTGGCCATCCTCTATGGTCAGGCGGGCCGGGCCATAAGACGCGCCCAGTGTTTTTCCGCTGGTTGTGACCGTTGTCCGTTCCCCGTCCAGCAGGTAGGTATAACTGCCGGACAGGCTCATATCATCCGACTGCTCACTGACACCGGTAATGATGCCGTACTCATACAGGTCTCCTGTGAAATCACGCAGGATCAGATCGGTGATTTCCCCCGCTTCGTTGGTCGCATAATAGCGCACATCGGACGATTCCAACTCTGCGCCGTTCAAGCGCGAATAGTACACACGGACTGCATTGGTATCGTTTACATCCAGGATGCGCACATCTTTTGCCATGGTACGGCTGCCGATCGAATACCCGGACACCGTACCACGCAGCGAGGACGACTTCAGGATAGAAACATCGGTTTCGGATGAGCCGAAACCGATCGATACAATGTCCCCCTCGTCGATCGAGGTCTTGGAGCAGGGATAGGTATAGCTTTCGCCGTCCATTGCCGTAATGGTAATGGTGCGCGCTGTATAAGCATTACCGACTGAGTTATAGTAAGTGCCGGTGCCGGTAGCCGTCACCACGCCGGCAACATCTGCTGCATATTCGTCCGCCGACATGGCTGCAACAACCTTACCGTCCCGGCCGAGCAGCAGCGTGATGATATCGCCGATATTGAGTCCGCCGAGCGTGGAGAGCGCGAGCGCCGCATCGCTTGTTTCAATTTCGTATTCCGCACCTGCCACAGTCACAGAGGTGGGGGACGATGTAGAGGGCGAAGCCGACTGATACGTGCCGGTCACCGCATTGGCATAGGCCCAGATCGTCGAATCATTATAATATACCACGTCATATCGCCGGATAGCATCCGCTGTGGAAGCATAACCGTTACGGTAAACCGTCTTGCCACTGGTGGAAACAATGGATGACACGCCGCTTTCTACCACAAAAGGACCTTCCATAGTATCCGAAACAATGCTC
>HHCFJ05603__coassemble_575_pt1 | contig 19254 bp, 14 predicted proteins | sample HHCFJ05603__metabat2_low_PE_011 | metagenome-assembled genome bin HHCFJ05603
ACTGTATTAAAGCCATAACTACACCCCCGTATTTATTGAATTATAATTGAATATGTATAATTGTAACAAATCTTTCGTCATAATTCAATATAATATTATTGATTTCTTCAGATATCTGCCCCCTTATCCTGCCTTTTGCGTTGACAAAATTATATTCACGCGATAAAATCTAAGCAAGTTAAATCGCAAAAGCAAGGGGGACAACCATGTTTGACACCGTACTCATTGCCGGTCTCGGCCTGATGGGCGGCTCGATGGCCAAGGCCATCAAGGCGCGCACGCTCAGCCGCGTGCTCGGCTGGAACCGCACCCGGGCAACTGCCGAACAGGCGCTTTCGGACGGAGCGATCGACGCAATTGCGACTGAGGCGCTGTATAAAGAGGCCGACCTCGTCATCATCGGCCTGTATCCGCAGGCGACGGTCGACTGGCTGCTGGAGAACATGCCCAAAATGAAAAAGGGCTGCGTGGTGGTCGACATGGTCGGTGTCAAGCAGTTCATGGTCGACCGGCTTGAGCAGGCCGCGCTCGATGCGGGCGTGCATTTTGTCGGCGGGCACCCGATGGCCGGCCGCGAGTTTTCCGGTCTGGACTTTTCCCTGCCGACCCTGTTCGATGGGGCGAGCATGATCTTCGTGCCAACCAAAAGCAGCACCGAGCGCGTGCTCGAGCAGCTGGAGGCCTATTTTATGTCGCTCGGCTTCGGCCAGACCGTGCGCTGCACGGCCGCGCAGCATGACAAGATGATTGCGTTCACCTCGCAGCTGGCGCATGTCGTCTCCTCGGCGTATATCAAGAGCCCGGAGGCGGACAAGCACAACGGCTACTCGGCGGGCAGCTACAAGGACCTGACCCGCGTGGCCAAGCTGAATGAAACCATGTGGAGCGAGCTGTTCCTGTGCAACGCAGAGCCGCTGGCACAGGAGATCGACGAGATCATCGGCCATCTGGACGAATACCGCCGCGCGATCCGCGCGGGCGACCGCGAGACTCTGACCGCGCTGCTGCGCGACGGCCGCGAGCGCAAGGAAAAGCTGGGATAATAAAAAGGACGTACCGGAAAGTACGTCCTTTTATATTCTCTGCTGCGGCAGCGGCTACGCCAGCAGCGCTTCCATCTCGCCGAGCAGCTCGTCGAACAGCTTTGTCGCGTCCTCGATGGGCGCGGGGCTTGCCATATCCACACCCGCGCCGCGCAGCAGCGTGATCGGGTCGGCCGAGCAGCCGCCGGACAGGAAGCCGAGGTAGTCCTTTACCGCCGTCTCGCCTTCGCGCAGGATACGGCGCGACAGCGCGATCGCCGCGGCATAGCCGGTCGCGTACTGGTAAACATAGTAATCATAGTAGAAATGCGGGATACGCGCCCATTCGAGCGCGATCTCGTCGTCCACGACCATATCCGGGCCGAAATATTGCTCATTGAGCTGCTTGTACAGCGCGCAGAGCGCCTCGGCGGTCGTACCCTCGCCGCGTTGGGTCATCTCGTTGGCCCTCAGCTCAAACTCCGCGAACATGGTCTGGCGGTACAGCGTGCCGCGGAACTGCTCGAGGAAGTGGTTGATGAGGTAGGCGCGCTGCTTTTTATCCTCCGTGACGGACAGCAGGTACTCCATCAGCAGCGCTTCGTTGCAGGTCGAGGCGACCTCGGCCACAAAGATCACATAGTCCTGATACGCGGTCGGCTGGGTCTTGTTGGACAGGTAGGAGTGGATCGAGTGGCCCATCTCATGCACAAGCGTGAACACATCGTCCAGCGTGCCCTTGAAGTTTAACAGCACATAGGGGTGCACGCGCGCGCCTGCGGAGTACGCGCCCGAGCGCTTGCCCTCGTTCTCGTATACGTCGATCCAGCCGTTCTCGAAGCCCTCGCGCAGGATGGCGAGATAATCCTCGCCCAGCGGGGCGAGCGCTTTGAGGGCGATCTCCTTGGCTTCCTCAAAGGTGAACTTCATCTCCACGCCCTCGACGACCGGGACGTACAGATCGTACATATGCAGCTCGTCCAGCCCGAGCAGGCGGCGGCGCAGGCCGACATAACGGTACATGGGCGCGAATGAACGGTGCACCGCGTCGATCAGGTTGTGGTAGATCTCGGTCGGGACCTCGGTGCCGTCGAGCGCAGCGGCGAGCGTGGAGGGGTACTTGCGCGCGTTCGCAAAGAACAGCAGCTGCTTCATCTGCGCGGACAGGGTCGCGGCCGCGGTGTTGCGGAACTGACCGTATACCGAGTAGAGCGAATCGAACGCGGATTTGCGCAGCACGCGGTCATAGGACTGCATGAGCGGGATATAGGTGCCGTGGGTGACCGGATGGCGGTTCCCGTCCTTGTCCACTGCGTCCGGGAAGGTGAGGTCGGCGTCGTTCAGCATGGAGTAGATGTCGTCCGGGCTCGCGGCCATTTCGCCCGCCGCGGCGAGCAGGGCTTCCTCCTTGTCCGAGAGCACATGCTCCCTGCGGCGGCGCACGCGGTCAATACACAGCCGGTAGTTTTCGAGCGCAGGCGCCTCCTGATAAAAGCGCGCGAGCGTGCCGTCGTCGATTGCGAGCAGCTCAGGGGTCTCGAACGCCGCCGCGGACTGGAGTTCGACCGCCAGCCGCGTCACCTGGCTGACCATCTCCTGATAGGCTGCAACGCGGGTGTCCTCGTCGCTTTTGCGCTGGGCATAGTGCACGAGCGCGTCAAACGCGAGGCTGATCTCGTCGTCCAGCCGGAAAAAGGCGAGCAGGGTCTCGCCGCTCTCGCCCAGCCGGCCGCGGTAGGCCGCGACGCGCGGGATAAACTCCTTTGCGCCGGCGAGCGCGGCGCGCCAGTCGTCATCCGTGGCGAACAGGTCGTTTATGGCCCATTTGTCCTTGTCCGGTACGTCGGCGCGCGCCGGGATCTTGGTCATTTCCATGGAAATCCTTCCTTTCGGGTATGTTTTCTTTCCCTATTATGATAGCCTATCCCGGGTAAATATGCAAGGAAAAGCCCATAGATGCGCCCAACCCGTTCAAATCCAACAGATGACAAACCACACATTGTAGTGTATAATATGCTTGGATAACAATGGGACAAAGAAGGAGAACACTCCATGCCGAAAATAGGACTGATTTCGCTCGGCTGCGCCAAAAACCTGGTCGACAGCGAGCACATGCTCGCCCTGCTGCGCGCGGCGGGCTGGGAAGTGACCGAGGACATGGCCGAGGCCGACGTGGGCGTGGTCAACACCTGCGGGTTTATCGAAGCCGCCAAGAGCGAGGCCATCGAGACCATCCTCGACACAGCGCAGTACAAGCAGACCGGCAAAATGAAGGGACTGGTCGTGACGGGCTGTCTGGTGCAGCGCTACGCGGAGGAGATGAAGACCGAGTTGCCCGAGATCGACGCGCTGTGCGGCACAGGCAGCTACGAGAGCATCGTGGACGCGGCGAACGCCGCACTCGGTGGACATAAAGCGGCCTACATGGCGGATATGGCGTCCGCCGCGCTCGAGGGCGAGCGCTCCCGCCTGACGCCTTCCTACACCGCGTACTTCAAGATCGCCGAGGGCTGCTCCAACCGCTGCGGCTACTGTATCATCCCCAAGCTGCGCGGGCCGTACCGCTCGCGCGGGATGGACGCGCTGCTTGCAGAAGCGCAGGCGCTGAGCGACGCAGGCGTGAAAGAACTGATCGTCATCGCGCAGGACATCACCAAGTACGGTATGGACCTGCCGGAGCACAAGCGCCTGCTGCCCGAACTGCTGCGGCGGCTGTGCGAAATGGACTTTCACTGGGTGCGCCTGCACTACCTCTACCCCGACCAGATCACGGACGAGCTGATCGACGTGATCGCGTCCGAGCCCAAGATCGTCAAATACCTGGACATCCCGCTCCAGCATGTGTCAAAGCGTATCCTGCGCGCGATGCACCGTCCGGGCGACGGGGACGAGTTCGCCGCGCTGATCGCAGACCTGCGCGCGCGCATCCCCAGCCTTGTGCTGCGCACCAGCCTGATCGTCGGCCTGCCGGGCGAGACCGAGGAGGAATTCGCGGAGCTGTGCACCTTCCTGCAGGAAACCCAGATCGAGCGCGTGGGCGTGTTCGAGTTTTCGCCCGAGGAGGGCACGGAGGCTGCCGAGCTGCCCGACCAGATCGACGCGGAAACCAAGTCCAACCGCCGCCTGATCGTCGAGGAGCTGCAAAGCGGGGTGCTGGACGACTACAACACATCGCGCCACGGCGAGACCATAGAGGTGCTCTGCGAGGGCTTTGACGACGAGCAGCAGCTATGGTTCGGCCGCACCTATGCCGACTCGGTCGAGGTGGACGGCCATGTGTACTTTGAAAGCGACGGCGAGCCGCAGGCGGGCGAATTTGTGCCTGTGCTCATCACGGAAAGCCTGGGGCCCGATCTGCTCGGCGTTCAACAAAAGGGGGAATAAAAAATGACAACAGCCAACAAAATCACGCTCACCCGCATCTGCATGATCCCGTTTTTCCTGTATTTTGCCTCGCAGCCGATGCTTGTTTTTGATCAGGAGGCCTGGCAGAACAGCTTTCAAATCGAGACCTTCTTCCCTACAGCAACCGTTGTGGCACTCGTGCTGTTCTGCGTGGCGTCGTTCACCGACTTTCTCGACGGCTACGTCGCCCGCAAGTACAATCAGGTGACCGACTTCGGCAAGTTCGTCGATCCGCTGGCCGATAAGCTGCTCGTGACCTCGGCGCTCGTGCTGTTCGCCGAGCAGGGCGCGTTCGCGGGCTGGATGGTGTGCGTCATTCTGGCGCGCGAGCTGATCATCACCTCGCTGCGCGTGGTCGCGGCCAACAAGGGCCGCGTGCTCGCCGCAACATGGACGGGCAAGGTCAAGACCTGCGTGCAGATCGGCGGCATCATTGTGATTTATCTGTATTATATCTTTATCGGTGCAGTCGGCAGCGGCGCGTTCGACTCGATGACGGTGTCGTCCGACGGCAGCTTCAGTGCGACCAGTACCGTGATGTTTCTCACCGGGACGGACGGCTATCCGACGTTCGTGTACTTTGTCGGCTGGATGATCACGCTCGTCACCATCTACTCGGGCTTCGACTACCTGCGCAAGAACTGGGACATCATCAAGGACGGCGCAGTCAAGGAGAAATAAAAATTCTGCCGCGGACGGGTCCATACCTCCCCCGTCCGTGAGAACCGGCACGGCGCCTGGGCTGTGCCGGTTTTTTGCGCCCTTTGGGGTCGGGATGCAGTCGTTTCCGGGCGGAACCACTGATGCAGGGCTCCATAAGAAAACCCGCCGGACGTTTTTCCGTCCGGCGGGTTGCCGTTTATTCGGCCTTTTCCAGCTTTTTCGTGCGCTGCGACAGGAACAGCCCGAACACCAGCCCCACAAAGGCAGGCGCGATCCAGCCGAAGCCCAGTCCGGCCAGCGGCAGGCGGTCGAGCAGGGCGGTGACGCCCGGGATGCGCAGCCCGCTCTGCGCGAGCGCAGCAACCACACTCTGCACACAGGTAAAGCCCACCGCCATCGGGTACACCCAGCGGTATTCCTGCAGCCGCGGCACAAAGGACAGCGCGATCAGCACGATCGCTGCGGGATAAATGGCGTTCAGCACGGGTGTGGACAGGCTGATGATGCCCGCCAGCCCGATGTTGGACACGACCATGCTTGCCAGCGCGAAAAACGCCGCAAATCCCACATAGTGGATGCGCGGAAACAGCCCGTGGAAATACTCGCTCACGCACGAGATCAGGCCGATGCAGGTGTTCAGGCACGCGATCAGGAAGATCGCTGCGAGCAGCACCAGACCGGGCTGGCCGAACAGCGCATGGGCGAGGCGCGTCAGCGTATCCGCACCGGTCTCGCCGCCCGGGAAGGCTGCGCCGGAAAGCGCGCCTGCGTGCGCCAGCATGGCATATACCGTGAGCAGCACCGCTCCGGCGATCCAGCCCGCACGCACTGTGCCGCGCACGACCTTTTTGTTATCGTTGACGCCTCTGGCGCGGATGTTGAGCGCGATGACCGCGCCGAAGTTGAGCGCGGCAAGCGTGTCCATCGTCTGATAGCCGGTCAGCAGGCCCTGCGCCACGGGCTGCGCCGCATAGCCCCCGCCCGGCGCGCCGTAATGCGCCGCTACCGGGTGGATCAGGCAGCCCGCAAACAGCACCACGATCAGGACGATCAGCGTCGGGCAGAGGATCTTGCCCAGGCGGTCGGTCAGCTTTTCGGGTCTCAGCGCCACGAGAAAGGCCACGGCGAAAAACAGCACCGAATAGAGAAACTGCTTCGCCGCCCCGCCGCCGACCAGCGGCACAAGCATTTCAAACGAGGTGCTCGCCGTGCGCGGGATGGCGAGGCACGGGCCGATGGACAGGTAGCACAACAGCGTGAACACCGCCGCAAAGCGCGGATGCACCCGCGAGGCGAGCGCGGGCAGGCCGCCCGACCGCGCAACCGCGACCACGCCGAGCACCGGCAGGCCGATCGCGCTCACCGCAAGGCCGAGGAACGCCAGCCAGGTATTCGCGCCCGCCTGCGCACCAAGAAAGGGCGGGAAGATCAGATTGCCCGCTCCGAAAAACATGGAGAACAAGGTGAAACCCACCAGAAGCAGGTCCCTCCCCCGCAGTTTCTGCATATTTGCTCTCTCCTTCCTTTTGATAGGTCTATTATAGCATTCCCCGCACAGAAGTAAATACAGGGAAAAACAAGGCGCGCCGCTTGGCGCGCCTTGTGGGAATCCGTTATTTCTTCATGATATCCTCGCCGCGCGACGCCCGGGCGACAATGCCGGACAGGAATATCAGCGCGATCAGGTTGGGGAATACCATCAGTGCATTGAACAGGTCGGACAGGTTCCAGACCAGATCGACCTTAAGCGCCGAGCCGATCACAATGCATACAACGACAATCGCCGCATAGATCTTGGTCGCCTTTTTGCCGAACAGCGCCTTGACATTGGTCTCACCGAAGAAGTACCAGCCGATGATGGTCGAGAATGCGAAGAACAACATGCAGATCGCAACAAAGATATTGCCGAACGAGCCCATCGTGGTGTTGAACGCCGCCTGCGCCAGCTCGGTGCCCTGCAGGCCGCCGGGTACGCCCGCCTGAAGCTGGCCCGAGGTCAGGATGACCATGGCGGTGAGCGTCAGCACGATAAAGGTGTCGATAAACACGGAGACAATGGCGATCTCGCCCTGATCCTGCGGCTTTTCCACCTTAGCCAGCGCGTGCGCATGCGGGGTGGAACCCATGCCGGCCTCGTTGGAGAACAGGCCGCGCGCTACGCCGTAGCGCATCGCCTGCTGCACGGTGATGCCGACCGCGCCGCCGAGGATAGCCTGCGGGTCAAACGCCGCAACAAAGATCGACCGGAGCGCCGGGATGATCGCCGCATGGTTGATGACCAGAATAGCGCCGCAGCCGACAATGTAGAAGCATGCCATGACCGGTACCAGCTTTTCGGTGACCGAGGCGATACGGCTGACACCGCCGAGGAAGATAAACGCCGCGATAACCGCGCAGATGACACCGATCACGATCGGCGGGATGCCGAACGCGGTCTTAAACGACGCGCTGATCGAGTTGGCCTGCACCATGTTGCCGGTAAAGCCGAGCGCAAAGATGATGGCCAGCGAGAAGAAGCCCGCGAGGAACTTGCCGAATTTACCGGTAAAGCGCGCGCGGATGTAGTAGATCGGGCCGCCGGTCACATGGCCGTCCTTATCCGTGGTCTTGTACTTCTGCGCGAGCACTGCCTCGCCGTAGATGGTGGACATGCCAAAGAATGCACTCAGCCACATCCAGAAAATCGCGCCCGGGCCGCCGGAGTACAGCGCCGTTGCCGCGCCCGCGATATTGCCCGTGCCGACCTGCGCTGCGATCGCAGTGGTCAGCGCCTGGAACGGGCTCATACCGTCCTTGCCCGCTTTTTCACCATTGAGCGAGAAGTTGCCGAACAGCCGCTTCCAGCCCGCACCGAACTTGCGGATCTGCACAAAGCGCGTGCGGATGGTAAAGAGGATACCCGTTCCAACGAGCAGGTACAGCAGAACACTGTTCCACACGATGTCGCTGATCTTGCTTACCAGATCAGCCAGTTGATCCATTGACATTTCTTACATACCCCTTTTTCTTTTTTGCGGCAAACAAAAAAACCACACCGCACGGCGGTATGGCTCTGAAAAAGCGTGGTCGTATGCTTCCGTCCTGCTCCGGGGGAAAACACCTTCGAACGGAAAACCAGCTGCCCGCAGGGCAGCACCTGTCCCCCGCCGGAGCGCGCGGATCCGCGGCCCAGCCTTCCAACTCTGTCCTTTTGCCTGAGAGATTGGCGCGCGTATCTTCCGGCCCGCGCGCGTTGCACCTTCGGCAGCCCCTCCCTTCTTGCGGGGAGGCATTCTCCAGAGCCACATCCATTTACAGTCCTCATCCGGCACGCCGGACGCCTGAGAGTTTTGCTCCTTCGGCAAGCCTTGCGGCTTTTTCCTGCAAACTTCGTTTGTCGCTGATATACTTGGATTATCAGTGTATCATTCCTGCCGCACTCTGTCAAGGAATAAAATGTAAACTGTTCACTGTCCGTTCATGTCTTTCTTGACAAGTTATGCTATAATAGTTTAGTTATATTGCACCCACTCCGGAAGGGAGGAATCAAAAACATGATCGACGCTTTACAGCGCATGCTGGATGCACTGACCGGTTTTCTGTCGGAAAATCCCCTTGTGGGCGCGTGGTACACAACGGTCGTCCGCTTCGTGTTCCCGCTGCTGGCGCTGATGATCCTGGTCGGCGCGATCCGTTCGCTGTGGAAGGTCAAGCACCCGGACGAGGTCTGGGGCTATCTCGGTATGGCAAACGGCGTGCGCCTACCGCTGACGCATTGGGAAAACATCATCGGCCGCGCCCCGTCATGCGATGTGCAGATCGAATACCCCTCGGTCTCGCGCCAGCATGCCGCGCTCATCCGTGAGGATGACGGCTCGTGGACCGTGTACGATCTCGGATCCAAGGGCGGTGTCAAGGTAAATGACCTGCCGGTGGACGAGTACGCGGTCGTCGAGGACGGCGATACGGTCTCCTTCGGCGGTATCCCGACCATGCTGGTGCCCATCTCGGTCGAGGAAAAGCGCCGCCAGATGGCAGAACGCCGCGCAGAGGGCCGACCCGCGGGCATGTGGGGCTCGCTCGTGCTGCTGACTCTGTTCCAGGTTCTTACGGCCGTACAGCTCATTATTGCTGCGGGCGACGAGGCGACCGTCACCATCCCGCTGACCTTTTTCGTTTTCACGCTGATCTGCTGGGGCTATTTTATTGTGATGCGATCATTCCGGCGCATCGGCTTCGAGATGGAGACCATCGCGTTCTTCCTGTGCACGCTGTCGCTTGCGGTCACCGGCTCGACCGTGCCGGATGAAATGCCAAAACAGCTGGTCGCAATCATCATGGGCCTTGTGCTGTTCCTTGTACTCGGCTTTTTCCTGCGCGACCTGACGCGCGCGCAGAAGGTGCGCTGGTTCATGGGCGCGGCGGCGGTCGGCATGCTGGTAATCACACTGCTGATCGGATCAAGCGAGGGCGGCGCCAAGGCATGGATCCGGCTGGGCGGCATGTCGCTCCAGCCCTCCGAGCTTGCCAAGATATGCTACATCTTCGCGGGCGCGGCCACGCTCGACCGGCTGTTCAACAAGCGCAACCTGTGGATGTTCATCGGCCTGACCGGTATCTGCGGCGCGTGCCTTGCCCTGCAGAACGACTTCGGCACCGCGCTGGTGTTCTTTGTGACCTTCCTGGTCATCGCGTACCTGCGCTCGGGCGACTTTGCAACCCTCGGCCTGATCTGCGCAGGCTGCTTTGCAGGCGGTATGGTGCTGCTGACAGTCAAGAGCCACGTCGCCGCGCGCTTCTCCTCCTGGGGCCATATTTGGGAGGATGTATACGGCGCGGGCTTCCAGCAGACCCACACGCTGACCGCGGCCGCGTCCGGCGGCATGATCGGCGTGGGGGCGGGCGAGGGCTGGCTCTCCGGCCTTGCTGCGGCGGATACGGATATCGTATTCGGCATGCTGTGCGAGGAATGGGGCCTGGTGATTGCGGTGCTGAGCATCCTGTGCATCATCACGCTCGCGGTATTCGCGGTGCGTGCCTGCCGCGCGGGGCGTTCGAGCTTTTACACGATCGCGGCCTGCGCCGCGACCAGCCTGCTGGTGTTCCAGACCTGCCTGAACGTGTTCGGCGCGGTCGATATCCTGCCGTTTACCGGCGTGACCCTGCCGTTCGTTTCGAACGGCGGCTCGTCCATGCTGTCGGCCTGGGGCATGCTCGCCTTTTTGAAGGCGACCGACACGCGGCAGAACGCTTCGTTTGCGGTCAAGCTGCCCTCGCGGCGTGAACTGCGCGGGGAGGTGGATTAAATGCGGAAAATTGAAAAACGCGGCATCTTCTGCCTGATCCTCGCGGCGCTGCTCGGCATCGGCCTTGCGCTGTTCTGCTTCCGCTTTGTGGTGGACGGCGGCGACTGGGCCTCCTACCCCTATAACCGCCATCTGTACAACAACGAGGGCGTGCTCAAGGGAGGCACGGTGCTCGACCGGGACGGCGACGTGCTCTCCACGCTGGACGAAAACGGCAACCGTATTTACTACAGCGACGCTACCGTGCGCCGCGCGACCCTGCATGCGGTCGGCGATCCGGCGGGCAACATCGGCGCGGGCGCGCTGACCGCGTTTGCGGACAAGCTCTCGGGCTACAATATCCTGACCGGCGCGTATTCCCCGCTCGGCACAGGCAATAACGTCTATCTGACCATCGACGCTTACCTCAACAACATCGCCTATCAGGCATTAAACGGCATGAACGGCACGGTCGGCGTGTATAACTACAAGACCGGCGAGATCCTGTGCATGGTCTCCACCCCGACCTTTGACCCCGCCGACCCGCCGGCCATTGACCCGGACGATCCCGCGTGGGACGGTGTATACGTCAACCGCCTGCTGTCGGCCAATTCCATCCCCGGCTCGATCTTCAAGGTGGTCACGCTGAACGCGGCGATCGAGAACATCCCCGACCTGTTCCAGCGCACCTGGACGTGCGCCGGATCGGTCGATATCGGCGGCTCTCCGGTCACCTGCGCCTATGCGCACGGCGAACTGAATATCGAGGACGCGCTCGCGGTCTCGTGCAACGGTGTATTCGGCCAGCTCGCGGTTGAGCTCGGCGGCAGCACCATGCAGGAATACGCGGATGCGGCGGGGCTGACCGAGTCCATCAGCGTGGACGGCATCAACTCGTCGCAGGGCCACTTCAATTTTGACGGTAACGACAACCAGCTCGCGTGGGCGGGCGTCGGCCAGGGCGAGGACACCATGTGCCCGATCAACATGATGCAATACATGGGCGCGATCGCGAACGGCGGCCGTGCGGCCGTGCCGCGGCTGATCCACAGTTCGTCCACCTCATACGGCCTGCCGACCGGCATCTACTTTGCGCACAAGTCCGGAAAGCTGATCGAGGAGGATACCGCTTCCACGATCGCGGATATGATGCACAACAACGTCATCGAGACCTACGGGCAGGACCGCTTCCCGGGCATGGACATCTGCGCCAAGTCGGGTACAGCCGAGGTCGGCGCAGACCAAACACCGAACGCCTGGTTCACCGGCTTTTTGCGCGATGAAGCGACCCCGTATGCATTCATCGTGCTGGTCGAGAACGGCGGCGGCGGCTCTTCCGTTGCGGGCACAGTGGCCTCGCAGGTGCTGCAGGCCGCGGTCGGGCGCGCATATTAAACGCTACCCCCAAATATCAAAAAAGATGTGGAACCGCGGTTCCACATCTTTTTTTCATCCATTCTGTCAGCCTTCCAAGGCACTGGGATTCCATCGCCCTGCATCTTTTTTATTTCCGTGCTCCGGAAGACACACATAATCCGCGATTCAACGGGGCTGCCGCCGCCATCCTGCGATATGCCGGGCAGCGCCGCTGCTGCGCAAGCATCCGGCCCGCAGCAAACAGCAGGGCCGCGCACAACAGTCCCCAAGCAAGCCCTACGACGGATACCGCTCCCATATCGGACGCACATGCGAGTGAAAACAACAGCAGCCCGCCCGCTGCCTGCATCAGATTACCGATCTTTTTTCGCATTTGAAACCCCTCCGCTTCTGGTTTTGATGATACCAGTATAGCGGAGGGGATGTCCAACAAAACGGACAATATAACCATACAGCCGGATCATGCAAATCTTTTACCCGCACGTCCGCGATCTGGGAGAAAAGCCATACACGACCCGCGGCACGCCTGCGAGATCCTCGGTAATCCCGATATCTGTAAAGCCGTTCTCTTCGAGCACCGCCGCGACGTCCATTGACTGCTGCCAGCCGCACTCGAACAGGGCAATCCCACCCGGCACGAGCAGGCCGGCCCATTTGGCGCAGATCGCACGGTAGAAATCCAGCCCGTCCACGCCGCCGTAGAGTGCCTCATGCGGCTCGTAATGCGAAACGCTTTTGTCCAGTTCACGCATCTCTGCCCGGGTAATGTAAGGCGGGTTGGATACCAGAATATCATATTCCCCCATGCCGTCGGGCGGGTCATTCAATACATCCGCTTTCCGCACAAGTATGCGGCCCTGCACGCCCAGCCGCCGTGCGTTCTCCCGCGTGATGCGCAGCGCGCCGTCCGAATTATCCACCGCGGTGACACGGGCGTCCTCCACCTCATGCGCGGCGGCGATGCCGATGCAGCCCGAGCCGCAGCACAGGTCGAGGATGCGCGGCGAGACCTTGTCCCGTGCCCGTTCGATCACCAGTTCGCACAAGCGCTCAGTATCTGCGCGCGGGATCAGCACGGATTTATCGATCCGGAAGGTCAGGCCGTAAAAATCCCATTCCCCCAGGATGTAGGCCAGCGGCTCGCCGTCCAGGCAGCGGTCGCACAGCAGGTGGGCGTAGTCCACGGTCGCATCGTCCAGATAGATGTGGCCCCATTCCGCGGTTTTATCCCTGTCCACACGGCAGGCATAGGCGGTCAGCTCGCGCGCCGCGAGCGAGGGCTGGGGGTCGTCCGCCTCTTTGAAGCGTTTGTACAGCTGCATGTAGACGTCGTTGATGGTCTTGGTCAAATGGGGTCACCTCTTTTTCGCAAAATATACCCACTGCATCAGTGGGTGGAGTATGTGCCCGTGCTTCACGGGCAGGGGATTTCGCCGCCTGCGGGCGGCGGGAACGGTGCGCCTGCGCGGCGCGGGCGGGCAAGAGGGGGCCTTGCCCCCTCTTGCGGGTCACCCCCGCCGGGGGATGTACGCGGCTGCCCGCGACCGCAAACAAATTTTATCCACATTCTGTGGGAAAATTTGATTTGCGATTATGTCGCGGCAGTTCGGTTTTGCGCCTGACCCGGGAGGCGGGAGTGCTGGCGATGTAAGGCTTATGCTTACCGTTTCCGTGAAGGCGACGTTCCGGCCGGGTACTGTGCAGGCGCACCCTTTTGGGGTGGCAGCCAATCCCCTGCCTGCCGCAATGGCAATTGGGTGGCAGACGGAAGGCGTCACTTACTTTTACGCGCGCAGCGCGTCCTGAAGGAGGGGAAGGTGATTCGCAAGAGGAGGGGGAACCAAATGGGTTCCCTCTCCTCTTGTGCGCCCGCCGCGCGCAGCGGCAATTCCCGCCCGTGATGCACGGGCACCCCCTCCGCCCTGTCTGGGCGAACCGCCCGAAGCAAGGCGGTATTTTACCAGTTATCCGATCCGTCATCCGGAATAACGGCTTTCATACCGGTAATGGCGACCTCGATCATGGAGTCGTCCGGCTCAAACACGGTCAGGTGCTGGATCATCAGCCCCGGCCAGCGCAGCGCGCGGGAGATAATGCTCTCCGACCGCCCTGCATAGCGGTTAAACTCGTAACTGATGCCCACGACCAGCGGCAGCAAAATGAGGTGCGCCAGCATGCGCAGGAAGGGATTGGTGATATCGATAATAGAAAACACAATGGACGAAACGATCGTCGCAATGATAATCAGCACGAACATGAAGCTCGTGCCGCAGCGGGGATGGTACTTTTTCTGCCGGCGGACGTTTTCAACCGTCAGCTCCTCCCCTGCCTCATAGCAGAAAATCGTCTTGTGCTCCGCGCCGTGGTACTCAAAGGTACGGCGGATGTCCTTCATGTGCGACACCGACCACATGAATACCAGGAACAGGATAACGCGTACGATGCCCTCGAGCACGTTGCGCGCAAGCACGCCCCAGCTTCCGGGCACAAAGCCGCCGAGGAAGCTCGGCAGCAGCAGGAACAGGCCGACCGGCAGCGCAATGCCGATCACGGTCGACAGGCCGAGGATCAGCTTGTTCAGCCCCTCGGAGCCGAACTTGTTCTCCAGCCAGATCTCAAACTTGGAGGGCGGCACATCCACTTCCTCGTCCTCAAAAAACGAAGCCGAATAGTTGATTGCCTGGATGCCGTCCTTCATGGCCATGAACAGGCCGTAGGCGCCGCGCAGCACGGGCTTCTTCCAGATGGCGGACGGCTGGTGCGCGTCCTCCTCTTTGATGACCAGCTCGCCATCCGCTTTGCGGACGACAGTGCAGACCTTTTTCGGGCCCTTCATCACGATGCCTTCGATAATGGCCTGCCCGCCGATGGTGGTTTTCTTTTGCGTTGGCATGTATCAGTCTCCTTCGGGATTAAAAGGGGTATCCGGGATCTTGGGGATTGCGCCCGTAATGCCGAGTGCCTCCTCCGCCTCCGCCGCAGGCAGGGTGACCGTGACCGTCGTTCCCGCTCCCAGTGTGGACGCGATATCCAGCGTGCCGCCGTGCAGCGTAACAATCTCGTCGGTCACGGCAAGGCCGATGCCGCTGCCGCGCTGCTTGGACGACCCCTTGTAAAATTTCTCCTTGACAAACGGCAGCTCGGCCTCCGGGATGCCCTGGCCATAGTCACGCACAGACGCGACAATCTTGCCGCCGTCCCGGCGCAGGACGATATCGATTTTCTTACCGTCCGCTCCGTATTTCGCAGCGTTGTCCAGAATATTGAGGAATACCTGCTTCATACGGTGGCGGTCGCCGTTGATATAGTAATTGGCATCCACATCCTCGTCATAGCTGAGCTGGATACCGCTTTTGTGCAGCAGGTTTTCGTACATATAAACCGCCTCATACAGCTCGATCGACAGGTCGAACAGCTCGACCTCGAGCTTCATGCGGCCGGATTCAATGCGGGCGAAGTCCAGCAGCTCCTCGACCATGCGGGTCAGACGGCCCGCTTCCTTCTGGATGATGGTCAGGCCCTGCATGACTTCCTCCGGATCCTCGCCCCCGCCTGCGAGCAGCGTCTCGCTCCAGCCGCCGATCGCGGTGAGCGGGGTGCGAAGCTCGTGCGAGACCGAAGAGATAAAATCGTTCTTCATGCGTTCGGCGCGGCTGATCTCGTCTGACATATAGTTGATCGTGTCACACAATTCGCCGATCTCATCGTCATAAGTCTTTTGCAGGCGTACACCGTAACGTCCTGCTGCGATTTCCTTGGCAATATTGTTGATCTTAAGGACAGGATCGACAATCGACTTGACAAAATAACTGTTCGAAATAACGACCAGCATCAGGAAGATCAGGCAGGCCAGGATCGCAATTCCGATGATGATCCAGATCTGCCGCTCAACAATACGCAGTGAGCTGATGAAGCGTACGCCGCCGATCAGGTCGCCCCGCGAGGACAGCAACGGCGCAGTGACACTCATCACACGCTCGTCCGAAAGTGTGTCGCGTCCGATAAACACCTCCGGCTGCTGGCTGGCAAGCGCCTTTGAGGCGTCCTCGGTCGATGCCATGCCGCCGACCGTCAGGCCCGAGGTCGAGAGCAGGATGCGGCCGTTGGCATCCAGAAACTGCATCTCCAGCTTTTCCTGTTCCTGAAAGGTCGCAATGGTGGATTCGGCCTGCGTATAGAACTGGTCATAGGTTTCGGTGAAATATTTCTGAAAAGTATCCGCCGCCGTGGTAGCGCGGGAAACCAGATTGTCCCGCACGGTGGCATAGTAATAGCCCGATATGCCTACTGAAACCAGGATGACCACAGCTGCCAGAATAACGAGCACAAATGACAGCGAGTTCATCATCCAGCGCCCCTTGATGCCGCCCGGTGAGTGCAGCACCTTGGGCACGGCCGGCTGCGGCGGTGCTTCGGGCTGTTTTTTTCGTTTTTGATAGTGCATTGCCATAAGCAAGGAACCTTTCTGTTGATGCCGCTCCACAGCGGAAAATCGCCCGACAGGACAAAGGATGGCCCGCGCTTCGCGGGCAGGGGTTTCGCCTTGAAAAGGCGGACGGGAAGTGCCCGTTCTACACAGGCTGGAATGCGGCCTGCGCGGCCGCCTCGCGGGCAAGAGGGGGCCTTGCCCCCTCTTGTCAATCACCCCCGCCATGGGACGGTCACGAGTGCCCGCGACCGCAAACAAATTTGTCCACATTCTGTGGAAAAATTTGATTTGCGATAACGTCGCGGCGGATAAGTTTCGCGCCTGCCCCCGGGGTGGGGGGCTGGCGATGTATGGCTTATGCCTATTGTTCGCGTGAAGGCGACGCTCCAGCCGGGTGCCGTGCGGGCGCGCACTGCGCGCCCCTACGGGGGATTGTGGACGGCGTGCCGATCCTCGGGTGTTCTGGGGTGGCAGCCAATCCCCTGCCTGTCGTAATGGCAATTGGGTGGCAGACGGAAGGCGTCACTTACTCTTACGCGCGCAGCGCGTCCTGAAGGAGGGGAAGGTGATTCGCAAGAGGAGGGGGAACCATCTGGTTCCCTCTCCTCTTGTGCGCCCGCGCCGCGCAGGCGCACTTCCACCCACTTCGGAAGTGGGCACGCCCTCGTCAGGCGACCCACGCAAGACAGGAAAAGGAAGGGGTATCACCCCTCCCACATATACCCATACCCGCGGACAGTGACGATATGCGTCGGATCCGCCGGGTCGTCCTCGATCTTGATACGCAGACGGCGGATATTCACGTCCACGATCTTAAGCTCGCCGACATAATGGTGGCCCCAGACCATCTCAAGCAGCTCATCGCGCGAGAGCGCCTTGCCGATGTTCTCCATAAACGCTTTCAAAAGGCCGTATTCAATCTGCGTCAGCTCGATTTTGATGCCGTTTTTCAGCACCTCGCGCGCGCGCAGGTTGAGCTTGAACGGGCCGGACTTGATCACGTCCTCCTCTGAGAAAGGCGAGCCGGACACACGGCGATACAGCGCGTCCACACGCGCCGCCAGCTCGATCACCGAGAACGGCTTGGTCACGTAATCATCCGCTCCGTTCATCAGACCGGTCACCTTGTCCGCCTCCTGCGTGCGCGCAGTCAGCATGATCACGCCCGCCGCATAGCCTGCGGCGCGCATCGCGCGGCACACCTCGTATCCGTCAATGCCGGGCAGCATGACGTCCAGCACCGCAACCGCGATATCCTGATTGGCGTGGTATTTCTCCAGCGCCTCTTCACCGGTCTCCGCTTCAATAACCTCATAACCGCTGCGCTTCAGGTTGAGCACCAGAAAGGAACGGATATTTTCTTCATCTTCCAAAACAAGGATCTTGCGCTTCATGGATGTTCCTCCTTTTATTTATCAGTCGCTCCAGTCCTGTGTGACCAGAGAAAAACGGCTCTTGATATCCTCTGATTCGATCTGCAGCGTATCGCCCTGCGTATCCGCTGCCAGTTTTGCAAAATACACCGCCTGGCTGCTCTCACCCAGCTGGATCAGGTCGCTGCGGCCTGCATAGTATTCCCGCGTTGCACCGGTGGCCATATAAATGGAAAACAACGGCCGCTGGTTTCCGCTGCCGAGGTATTCGTAAAACTCGACCTTACTCAGGTTGTTTTCCGTCGTTTTCACCGCAGTGATCCGGTCGTGCCAGGCAGGATCGATCGACAGCCGCCAGCCGTCTGAGATATTGTCATAAGTGGTCGCAACCGCAACGGGCGGTCGGTCGGGGCTGTAAACATACCAGTCGAGCATGAAGATCGCATCGGACGCCGCAGCGTCGTCATAGCCCGCCATGAGCACCGCGCGCGGCAGCTCGGTCACGCCGTCCGCATTGATATCGGACGCATATACCGAGATCGGACGATAGGTGCTCCGCGTGATCGAATCCTCGCCGTCGAGCGCAAGGTTCATCAAGGTGCCTTCATGGTAAACAAAGATATCTGTGGTCAGGCCAACGCCGCTCGCCATGCGTTCCTCCGCGAATACCGCGGGCTGGCTCGGCTGCACACGGCCGCTGCGCATCCGCTCGACAGAAGCGGTCTCCGGGCTGGTGGATACTTCGCCCGCCTGCAGTAGCATATCATTCTGGTACTGATACAGCCGTGCTACACGGCGCCCGTCGGGATCGGTTGTCATCAGCAGCAAATCGCGTGCGCCGTCACCGGTCAGGTCGGTCAGCTCCATAGCAGTGTACTCGGTTTCCAGCAGCACGCCGGGCGCACAGTTTTCATCAAAATCACACATGGTCAGCGCACCAGTCCCATCGCCTGTCAGCCGCCAGATAATCACCATGCCCCGTTTGCCTTCGGGCGTAATAACCGGGTAGTCGACCGACTGGATCGCCGTTGCCTGCCCTTCTACCGAGCCGGTGCAGATGTACTGGTCATTCTGCTTTTGATATACATAGACCTGGAAGGTATTGCTGCTCGCAGACGTAGAGCCCCGGAAAAACGCAACCGCTTCGTCTACGCCGTCGCCATCCAAGTCAACCAGCTGGACAGAGGAACGGTTCTCGCCCTCCATCGGTGCTGTATAGGAAATGCCGGATGCAATCAGCTGCTCCAGTTCGATCTGCAGGGATTGATAATTGGTTGAGGGCCTGGGCGCGGCCAGCAGATCGTCGCCCGACGGGAAAGTGCAGCCGCCCAGCATGAGCAGGGACAGCAGCACGGGAATGATTCGGATCGGTTTCATGGATGTCTCCAATTCATCATGCGCAAATATTTATACAGCTTAAGTATAGCACAACAGGCAGGGGTTTGGTACAGGAATTTGCATAAATTTTATCTTCTTTCACTTTCGCGGCTGACCGGAATACGGATATTTCCATTCCCTGCCGGGCATTATGCCCGGATTGACAAAACCAGGCGCAGCGGGTATACTAAATAAGCATTATCTGCGGGTATGGCGGAATGGCAGACGCGCCAGATTTAGGTTCTGGTGTCCTTGACGTGCAGGTTCAAGTCCTGTTACCCGCACCACTGCCGGGACAAAGCGTTCTTTGTCCCTCTCCCTGCCGGCGGCAGGACTTCGGGCTG
>HHCFJ05603__coassemble_585_pt1 | contig 18705 bp, 16 predicted proteins | sample HHCFJ05603__metabat2_low_PE_011 | metagenome-assembled genome bin HHCFJ05603
ACCGCGCGGTATCGGTATATGAAATCGACAAATTCGTCGAAGTGTTCGGCATCACTTATGACGAGCTGTTTGCAAAGTAGGAGAGCAATAAAGAAGTCCTATCCGTGCAGGAGCATTATGAGATGAAACGAACGACGCCAAAACAACGGCATATTGGACAGAAAATTGCACAATATCGCATCCAAAACGGCTGGTCGCAGTCTGAACTGGCGGCACAGATGCAGTTGCATGACTGTGACCTGACCACAGATATGATAGGCAAAATAGAGATCGGCTACCGCGCGGTATCGGTATATGAAATCGACAAATTCGTCGAAGTGTTCGGCATCACCTACGATGAATTGTTCGCGCATTGAGGCACATTTCCGGTGCGCCGCCAGAACCGCGGCTCCCCTGCCTGGGGAGCCGCGGTTCTGTGCAATTTCACGAAAAAGTGTGTGCACAGTTATCAGTTCCATCGGGATTATTCAGGGGATTGCACTTTTTTTGTATTTGCCTATTGTGCAAAATGCAAAAAAGTGTTATGCTATTACCAACAATGAGTTGTCGGGGGAGACAAAATGCCACGGATGCGACTGGATAAGCTGCTTGCGCACCTGAACTGCGGCAGCCGCAAGGAAGTGCAGGCAATGATCCGGGCAGGGCGCGTGGCGGTGGACGGCGCGGTGCTGGCCGACCCGGCCGCCAAGGTGGACCCGGATACGGCACAGGTCGCGCTGGACGGGCAGGCGCAGACCTACCGCGCCCAGAGATACTACATGCTCAACAAGCCCGCGGGCGTAATCACCGCCAGCCGGGATGAGCGGCATGACACCGTGCTCGGCCTGTTCCCGGAAAATATGCGGCGCGGGCTGTTTGCGGTCGGGCGGCTGGATAAGGACACGGAAGGCCTGCTGATCATCACGGATGACGGCGCGCTCAGCCATGCGCTGATGAGCCCGGCAAGGCATGTAAGCAAGATATACGAGGCGGAGGTTGACGGGACGCTCGCGCCGGATGCGGCGATGCGTTTCCGGACGGGGCTGACCCTGCGGGACGGGACAGTGTGCCTGCCCGCGCTTCTGGAGATTCTCATGCAGCAGGAAGGAAAGGCCCGCGTACGGGTCACGCTGCGCGAGGGAAAATACCATCAGGTCAAGCGTATGATTGCCGCTGTCGGCGGGACGGTCGTGGGGCTGCGGCGGGTGCAGCTGGGCGGCCTGCGGCTCGATCCGGCGTTGCCGGCCGGGGCTTTCCGTGAGCTGACCGGGGAGGAGCTCAAGCAGCTCCGGGATGCCGAAAAAAACTGGGGCTAAAAATTGCCAAAATTTTTTGAAAATTTTTGTACAAAAATGTCGGGGACTATGATATAATGTCTTAAAATGCATAAGGGATCAGCGCTGTTCTTGTGAAGAATGATCATAGGACGCGACAGGGAGATCGCCGCGGCGTCCGCGGCTGACATACGCGGAAAAAGGTAAAGAGACGGGAAAGGTGATGGAAATGGCTTCGAGATTGTTCCAGTCGATCGTATTGCAGATGAAGGACACGGTGGACCGTACCATTGGTATCGTGGATGCGAGCGGCGCGGTTGTGGCATGCACCGACCTGCCCCGCATTGGCGAGATGCGGGAAGAAGCAATCACCGAACTCGGCTTTGCAGGCGAGATCGTGCGCTTCGGCGGCTATACCTACCACACGACGGGCGACCGTGCCTCGCGGCTGGAATACGCTGTTTTCGTGCAGGGTGAGGATGAGCTTGCGCGCAGCATCTGCTCGCTGGTTGCGGTCGCAATCAACAATATCAAGACCCTGTACGATGAAAAGCACGACAAGGCGACCTTTGTCAAGAATATCATTCTGGACAATATCCTGCCCGGCGATATTTACATTAAGTCCCGTGAGCTGCACTTTGGCAACGACGTGCCGCGCGTGGTGTTCCTGGTGCGGCAGCAGATGCCGGCGGACGTGGCTGCGATCGATGTTGTGACCGGTATGTTCCCGGATAAGCAGAAGGATTTCGTTTTGCATATCTCGGAGACCGATATCGTTGTAGTCAAGGAGGTCAAAGCAGGCAGCGAGGTCAAGGATCTGGCTAAGATTGCCGCCGCGATTGAGGAGACGCTGCAAAGCGAACTGTCGGTCAAGTGTTTGATCGGCATCGGCTCGGTGTCCTCGCAGATGAAAGATATCGCAAAATCCTTTAAGGAGGCGCAGACCGCGATCGAGGTCGGCGCGGTGTTTGATACGGAGAAGAATATCATCAGCTTTGAGAACCTCGGCATCGGCCGCCTGATTTATCAGCTTCCGATCACGCTGTGCGAAATGTTCCTGTCCGAGGTGTTCCGCAAGGGCTCGATCGATTCACTCGACCAGGAAACCCTGTTCACCATCCAGAAGTTCTTTGAGAACAATCTGAATGTGTCCGAGACCTCGCGTAAGCTGTTTGTGCACCGCAACACGCTGGTTTACCGCCTGGAAAAAATCAAGAAGCTGACCGGGCTCGACCTGCGGGAATTCGACCATGCGATTGTCTTTAAAGTGGCGCTGATGGTGCGCAAATACCTCGCAAGCCGCGAAGAAGGATCACGCTAAGTAACAATTTGTTCACAAATTTTTCACAAAAAAAACGTCTGCGCACAAAGATGGCAGTTATTGTCGGGTTGCGCGGCTGGGGAATATCTGTTATAATAGGCAAAGGTGTATCGTGGTATGCACCTTTGCCTTTTTGATTCAATAACGGCACCGGGGAGGATTGCCTGTGATACGGATGAATGATGTCACCGTGGTATATGATAATGGCATACGGGCGGTGAACAAGGCCAACCTGCGCGTTGATGAGGGCGAATTCGTCTTTTTGGTCGGCGCGTCCGGTTCGGGCAAAACAACGATCATCAAGCTGCTGACTGCAGAGGTCCGGCCGACGGAAGGGCGCGTGCTGGTCAACAACTACAATATCGGCGAGATCAAGAAACGCCGGATCCCGTACCTGCGCCGCACACTGGGCGTTGTGTACCAGGACTTCCGCCTGATCAACACAAAGACTGTGTATGAAAACGTCGCGTTTGCCATGCGTACGATTGGCGCCAAGGGCAAGGCGATCAAAGAGCGCGTGCCGTATGTGCTCGACCTGGTCGGCCTGACGGATAAAGCGCAGGAGAAGCCGATGAACCTGTCCGGCGGCGAGCAGCAGCGCGTGGCGATTGCACGTGCGCTGGTCAATAATCCGCGCCTGATCATTGCGGACGAGCCGACCGGAAACCTCGATCCTGCCCGTTCACTCGAGTTGATGACATTGTTTGAAAAGATCAACGAGCTGGGCACCACGGTCCTGATCGTCACACACGAGAAAGGGCTGGTGGATGAGTTCGAAAAACGCGTCGTCATGATCGACAACGGCGAGGTCATCAGCGACCAGACAGGTGGGTATTATCAGGTATGAGACGTTTTGGCTATTACTGGAAGGAAGGCTTCCGCAATATTTTCAAGCATGGTTTCATGTCGCTTGCAGCAGTGCTCATTATGATTGCCTGCCTGATCCTGACAGGAACCGTGACTCTGATCGCATATAATATTGATTTGAGCATTACAGACCTGCAGCAGTCCAACGAGATCGTTGTGTGGATCGATGATTCGCTGTCCACGCGCGAGGCGCGGGCGCTCGGTTCGCAGTTCAACCGGATTGACAACATCGCAACGATTGAGTTTGTCGACCGGGACGAGGCGCTGGAGGATTACCGCCTGCAGCTGGGCGAGGATGCCAATATCCTGGATGAGTTCGATTCGGACAACAATCCGCTGCGCAACAGCTTTGTGTTTACCATGAAGGATCCGGCGCAGGCAGAGCAGACGATCGAGCAGATTGAGGCTGTCGAGGGGACGGACGGTGTGCGAGCGGATGAGGCGGTTATTTCCCGCCTGATCCAGATCCAGCATGTGTTTAACATCGTGGCGCTGGCCATGGTAGTCGGCTTGGCGGTCATTTCGATCTTTATCATTTCCAATACGGTAAAGCTTGCGATGTTTGCGCGGCGTGAGGAAATCTCGATCCAGAAGATCGTGGGTGCGACCAATTGGTTTATCCGCTGGCCGTTTGTGATCGAGGGCATGGTGCTCGGCCTGCTGGCCGGCGGCCTGGCATTCCTGGCAGAGTGGGGGCTCTATACCGAGCTGTACAACATTGTCAGCGGTGTGATCCCGTACTTCCAGCTGCTGCCGTTTGAAAGTGTGCGCTGGCTGGTGCTCGGCGTATATTGCGGCGCGGGTGTGCTGTTCGGTATTGGCGGCTCGGTAACGAGTATCCGCAAGTTTATGGATGTGTGATCCAGCGGCAAGGAAACAAAGGAGCGAAACCCATTATGATGAAAAAGAAAACCGTCCGGTTGATTTCGTGTGTGATCGCGGGCATCCTGATTGTCGCGATGCTGTTTTCCATGTTTGCCTCCAGCCTGACGTTTGCAGCGGCTGCAGAAGATGATACGGATGCGGATTCCCTTCGCGATCAGCTCAGTTCGCTGGAGGAACAGAAGGCGGCGGTGCAGGAGACGATCGCAGAATTGACCAAGCAGGCCGATGATGTACAGGCGACACGCGACGCGCTGCAGAAGGAGATCGACCTGACAAAGCAGGAGATCGCGACGGTTGAGCAGTATATTGCGCGCCTGCAGGATCAGATTGATGTCAAGACCACGGAACTGGAAGCGGCTGAAGAGGCGCTTACACAGAAGGAGGAAGAGTTTGCGCAGACCGTGCGCACCACCTATGAGCAGGGCGAAATCAGCTACCTGGAAGTGCTGCTCAATTCCTCCAGCTTCTCTGATCTGCTTTCCCGTATGGAGATTGTCACCTCGCTGATGGATTATAACCAGCAGGTGGTAGAGGAATATACGGCGGCCAAGGAGGACATTGAGCAAAAACGTGATGACCTGCAGAATACGCAGGATGAGCAGAAGGATTATCAGGAAAACCTGAATTATAAGGTGGATGATCTGGCGGCGAGCGAGGCCGAGCAGGCCGCGCTGCAGGAGAGCATTGAGGCGTACAAGGCGGAAAGTGAAGCCGAGTACGACCGTATTGCAGCGGAAATGCAGTCGGTCAGCGACCAGATCGCGGAACTGTCCCGTCAGTCTGCGGCGAACGGCTCGGTACCTATGGGTGACGGCACGCTGATCTGGCCGACCCCGAGCTGTACGACAAACTCGAGCGCGTATGGCTGGCGTATCCATCCGATTTACGGTACGATGAAGTTCCATGCGGGCGAGGACATCCCGGCTTCGATGGGGGCGGATATCCTGGCGGCAGCAACCGGCACCGTCGTCACGGCGGGCTGGGTCTCGGGCTACGGCAATTACACGGTTATCGACCACGGCGGCGGCATGATGACTGCCTACGGCCATCAGTCGCAGATCCTGGTATCGGTTGGGCAGACCGTGCAGCAGGGTGAACTGATCGGCAAGGTCGGTTCGACCGGCAACTCGACCGGACCGCACCTGCACTTTGAGGTGTATATCAACGGTGAAACGGTGGATCCGAAGAGCTTTTTCTGATCAGGATACATAGAAGGGAGGGGGAACCCCTCCCTTTTGTTATGGAGGGATTGCATTGCATAAACTGAAAGAAACGCGCATCACACTGGCGACCGCACTGGCACTGTGTCTCGCAGCTGCCGCTGCGGCGGTGGGGGTGTGCCTTATCCTGACCGGATGGAGCACGCCCGCGGTGCAGGAAAAACTGCGCGAAATCGACCGGATCGCCGCGGCGCACTATGTGGGCGACCTGGACGAAAATACGGTAGCGGATTATGCTGCCGTCGGCTATGTAGCGGGACTGGATGACCAGTGGTCCTCCTATATTCCGGCGGATCAGTATGAGCAGTATCGTATGAACAGCGAGGGACAGGGCTGCGGCATCGGTGTGTCCGTAATCAGCACGGAGGACAGTATCCGAGTCAGCCTGGTGTATGACGATTCCCCGGCGGCTGACGCAGGGATCCAGAAGGGCGACTATATCACGGGGGCGGAGGGCCTGACCGTGGCGGCGGACGGGGCAGATGCCGTGATTGATGCGATCCAGGGCGAGGAAGGTACGGAAGTAACTGTGTCCGTCCAAAAAGACGGGACAGGCGAAACACAGGAGCTGACCATGCAGCGTGCAGTCGTCACGCAGAAGATGGCGTGGGGGCAGATGCTGGACGGCAATGTCGGCTATATCCGCATCGAGAATTTCCATGTCGGTTCGGCCGGGCAGTTCAGCCAGACGCTGGAGGCATTGATCGAGGACGGAGCGCAGTCGCTTGTGATCGATGTGAGGCACAACGGCGGCGGGCGCGTCAAGGAGATGAGCGAGGCGCTCGACCCGCTGCTGCCCGAGGGCACGATCATGACCCTGCGCACCAAGGACGGGGACGAAACGGTGTATTCTTCGGACGCGGACATGATCGACCTGCCGATTGCAGTGCTGATCGATGACCAGAGCATTTCGGCCGCGGAATTTTTTGCCGCAGCGCTGCAGGAATATGACCGCGCTACCCTGGTCGGCACGCATACCACCGGCAAGGGCCGCGCGCAGCAGACTTTCGAACTGTCCGACGGATCGGCGGTCAACCTGTCGGTCGAGGAGTATTTCACCCCGAACGGGAACAGCCTGGCGGACGTCGGGATCGCGCCGGATGTGGAAGTGGAGCTGAGCGAGGAGCAGCAGGCTGGATTTTATTTCCTTGCGCCGGAGGACGATCCGCAGCTGCAAAAAGCGGTCGAAATCGTCAAATAATCCGGCTGCAGAGTGCGCTGCCGCCGTTAAAAATACGGATGCGCGCTTGACAGCGCGCGGATCGTTACATATAATAGGTGGTACTGTACGGCCGCAGCGCCGATAACGATGTGATAAGAAGGGTTTGCAAATATGGCAAAGGAAATCAAGCTGACACAGGAAAGTCTGGACGCATATAAGGAAGAACTGGAATATCTGAAAACCACCCGTGCGGACGAGGTGGCCGAGCAGCTCAAGGAAGCGCGCTCATTCGGCGACTTGTCCGAGAACGCGGAGTATGACGAGGCGAAAAACGAACAGGGCAAGCTGTACTCCCGTATCGCAGAGCTGGAGGAAATCATCAAGCTGGCGGTCGTCGTGACCGGCGACACCTACGCTGCAGACGAGGTTTCACCCGGCTGCCGCTTCATCGTCAAGGACTTGGAGTTCGGCGATGAGGAGGAGTACCATTTCGTCGGCTCGCAGGAAGCTGACCCGATGGAGGGCAAGATTTCGGATGAATCGCCGTTCGGCAAGGCTATGCTGGGTAAGAAAGTCGGCACGATTGTCGAGGTAGAGGCGCCGGTCGGCATCGTGAAATATCAGATCATGGATATCCAGAAATAAAACCGGCCGGAGGGCAGCGCCCTCCCGCCCTTTGCTGCGCGCTGCGGCGCGTAAAATCATAAACTATTAGAAAGATGGGGAAAACATGGCAGAACAGCATCAGGCGCAGGAACAGCACGAGCAGACCGCAGAGGAGCTGCATGAGCTGAAGCGTATCCGCCGCGAGAAGCTGGCGGAGCTGCAGGCTGCGGGAGCAGACCCGTACCAGCAGGTGCGCTTTGAGCGCGACCACCACACCAATGAAATCCACGAGCATTTTGACGAGCTGGAGGGCAAAACAGTCCGCCTTGCGGGCCGCATGATGAGCAAGCGCATCATGGGCAAAGCGTCGTTCTCCGACCTGTCCGATCGTTACGGCCGTCTGCAGCTGTATATCAAGCGCGACAATGTGGGCGACGAGGTATACAAGGGCTATAAGAAAATGGATATCGGCGATATCATCGGCGTGGAGGGCGAAGTATTCCGCACCAAGAAGGGTGAGATATCGGTCGCGGTGCATGAGCTGACGCTGCTCTCCAAAAACCTGGCGCCGCTGCCCGAAAAGTGGCACGGCCTGAAGGACACGGATATGCGCTACCGCCAGCGCTATGTTGACCTGATCGTCAACCCCGAGGTACGCGATACCTTTGAGAAGCGCTCGGCGATCGTGCGTGAGATCCGCAATTTTATGGATGGCCGCGGCTTTATGGAGGTCGAGACCCCCTGCCTCAACACCATCCCGGGCGGCGCAGCGGCGCGCCCGTTCATCACGCATCACAATGCGCTTGACATCGACATGTATATGCGCATTGCGACCGAGCTGCACCTCAAGCGCCTGATCGTGGGCGGCTTTGAGCAGGTGTATGAGATCGGCCGTATCTTCCGCAACGAGGGCATGGACACCAAGCATAATCCGGAGTTCACCACCATCGAGCTGTATCAGGCGTACACCGATTACCACGGCATGATGGACATCACCGAGGATATGGTTGTGCATGTATGCGAAAAGGTGCTCGGCACGACCAAGGTCACCTACCAGGGCATGGATCTGGACTTCACCAAGGGCTGGCGCCGTATGACCATGGCGGAGGCAGTCAAGGAGTATTCCGGCCTGGATTTCATGGCCATGGACGAAAAGCAGGCGCTCGAGGCAGTTAAGGCCAAGGGTGTGGAGATCGAAAATGGCAAGGAGAGCTGGGGCGACCTGCTCGCGCAGTGCTACGACGAGTTCGTCGAGGAGCACCTGATCCAGCCGACCTTTATCATGGACTACCCGGTCGAGGTCTCGCCGCTGGCCAAGCGCAAGGCGTCCGACCCGCGCCTGACCGAGCGTTTTGAGTGCTTTGTCGCAGGACGTGAGCTGTGCAACGCATTCTCCGAGCTGAACGACCCGATCGACCAGCGCGAGCGCTTTGAGCGCCAGGTAGCGCTGCGCGCCGCGGGCGACGACGAAGCAAACATGATGGATGACGATTTTGTCAACGCTTTGGAATACGGCATGCCTCCCACAGGCGGCATGGGCATGGGCATCGACCGTCTGGTCATGCTGCTGACCGATTCCGCTTCGATCCGTGATGTTCTGCTCTTCCCGACCATGAAGCCGCTCACAGGCGACTAATAACACGCGATACAAAGCCTGGACGGGATGCGTTCAGGCTTTTGGCGTATTGCATGCCCACGCGGTGCGAGGGAAATACCAACAGACAGGGGGAGAGCGATTGATCCGGATACAGAGCCGTCAGAACACCGCCCTGCGGCATCTGGCGCGGCTGGGGCGCGAGCGCAAATACCGCCGCAGCACGGGCGAGATGCTGTGTGAGGGAGAAAAAATGCTGCAGGAGGCGGTCGCCTCAGGCGCACAGATCCAGACGCTGCTCGTGCGCGAGGGGCGGGAGGACTGCCTCACCGCCGGCCTTCTGGCGCAGCTCGAGCAGTCCGGCACAGCGCTGTACAGCGCCCCGGATGCGCTGTTCTGTACGGCAAGCGGTGTAGAGACCCCGCAGGGGGTGATCTTTTCCTGTGTACAGCCGCAGTGGGGCGCGGATGCGCTGGATGGGAAAAATCAGGTGCTGCTGCTGGACGGCTTGCAGGACCCGGGCAACCTTGGCACGATCCTGCGCACCGCCGAGGCGTTCGCGCTCGGCGCTGTGGTGTTGTGCGAGGGCTGTGCCGACCCGTTTTCGCCCAAGGTGGTGCGGTCGACCATGGGGGCGGTGTTCCGCCTGCCGTGCGTGACGCTGCCGCTGGAGACGGCGATTGCACGCCTGCGGCGGGCAGGCCTGCCGGTTTATGCAACTGCGCTGCACGCGGACAGCGTGCCGCTGTCCGCCGTACAGCTCGGCCGCGCGGCGGTCATCATCGGCAGCGAGGGGCGCGGCGTGTCGTCCGCGGCGATCGGGCAGTCCGACCGGCGGGTGATCATCCCGATGAAGGGTCGCGCAGAATCGCTCAACGCGGGCGTAGCCGCGGCGATTGTGATCTACGAAATGACAAAATAAGGAGGCGGGCGGCATGCCGTCACATCTGAGTTACGTATGGCTTTCCCAGCGGCAGCAGGTCGGGCCGCGTATGGCGGCGGAACTGCTGCGCGCATTCGGCTCACCCGAGGCGGTGTACGCCGCGGACCGGGAAGCGCTGGCCAAATCGCCCTGCGGCCTGCGCAAGGTGCAGGTGGACGCGCTGTGCGATAAGGACACCGGCGAAGCCGAGCGCATCATCGAGCAGTGCGCCAAAAAGGATATCTGCATCATCACGCCCGGCGACGATGCGTATCCGGACCGGCTGCGCGCCATTGCCGACCCGCCGCTGACACTGTATGTGCGCGGACGCTGGCCGGATTTTGATGTGCTGCCGGGCATTGCCGTGGTCGGTACGCGCGAAGCGACTGCCTATGGACTGAGCACAGCGGAGAGTATCGGCGCGGCGCTGGCCCGCGCGGGCTTTGTCACGGTCAGCGGCATGGCGCTCGGCAACGATGGGGCCGCACACCGCGGCGCATTGCGCGCGGGCGGTTTGACGGTTGCCGTGCTCGCCGGCGGCGCGGACGTATGTTATCCGCCGCAGCACCGCAGCCTGATGGGCGATATCATGCTATCCGGCGCGATCGTCAGCGAATATCCGCCCGGCACCGAGCCGAAGGGCACGCATTACCATGCCCGCAACCGTATCATCAGCGGCCTTTCGGTCGCGGCGGTGATTGTCGAGGCGGGCGGCTACCGGTCGGGTGCGCTCATTACCGCGCGGCATGCGCTCGATCAGGGGCGCGATGTGTATGCGGTACCCGGCGCGCTGGACGCGCCGCAGTCCAAGGCGTGCAATGAGCTGATCGAAAAGGGCGAAGCCGCGCTGCTGCGCAGCCCGGAGGCACTGGTGCGGGCGTACAGCGGCCTGCTTCGGGTGCGTCCTGCGGAACATCGCGTGCAGCAGGCCTTTGCGCGGCAGACAGGCGAGCACCCGGTCCCGGGCGCAAAAAGTGCCTGGGAGGATATCCGTCGGCGCGAGGATCAGGCGGAAAAGCGCCGCAGGCAGGCGGAAGAAAAGGCATCTGCACCGTCGGAGGGAAAGGCAGCTGCGCTGCCGGACGGCCTGCGCGAGGACGAGCGCCGCATCGCAGAGCTCGTGATGCAGGGCACGGACACGGTCGAAGAGCTGATCGAACGCTGCGGCCTGCCCGCGCCGCGCGTGATGAGCCTGGTCACCATGCTCGAGATGGACGGTATCCTGCGCCGCGAAAAGGGCAGACTGGTGATGGGACGGAAATAAGCCTGAACCACATAATAATAAGCTAAGCTGCTATCCGCGCCGTCAGGCGCGCATGAAATAGCCGCTCTGTGAGCGGCCTTGCAAAACCGAGCTTTGCCCGGTTTTGCAAAACCATCCGGCAGGAAGCCGTGCCAGCGGCGCGGGTTCCGGCCGGCATTCTCAGGCAGTGGTGCTGCCTGAGAATCAGAACTCGATTGCAAACATTGTTTGCAATCGAAGCTTTGGAGGTTTCTATGTCAAAATTAGTTATCGTGGAGTCGCCTGCCAAGGCCAAGACCATCGGCAAATATCTCGGGCCGGATTATGTGGTCAAGGCCTCGATGGGTCATCTGCGCGATCTGCCGAGAAAGAAAATGAGCGTCGATATCGAGCATGATTTCAAGCCGGAATATGTGCCGATCGAGGGAAAAGATAAAATCATCAAAGAGATTCGCAGCGAGATCCGTAAAAGCGATTTCGTTTATCTCGCAACCGACCCTGACCGCGAGGGCGAAGCCATTTCATGGCATATCAAAGAGCTGTTCAAGCTCAAGGACAAGGATTCCAAGCGCGTGACGTTCAACGAGATTACAAAGCCTGCGGTCAAATACGGGATCGAGCATCCGAGAGATATTGACATCGATCTGGTCAACGCACAGCAGGCGCGCCGCATCCTCGACCGCATTGTAGGCTACGAGCTGTCGCCCTTCCTGTGGCGCAAGGTCAAGCGCGGCCTGTCCGCGGGCCGCGTGCAGAGCGTCGCGACCCGTCTGGTTGTGGACCGGGAAAACGAGATCCGCGCGTTCGTGCCCGAAGAATACTGGACGATCGAGGCGCTGCTGCAGACCGCGGACGGCGGCCAGTTCACCGCGCGCTACTACGGCGACCAGACCGGCAAGGTCGAGCTGAAAAACGAGGAACAGGCGCAGGCCGTGGTGGACACGGTGAAAGGCCGCCCGTTTGTCGTGGGCGAGATCAAGCGCGGCAAGAAAAAGCGCAGCCCTGCGCCGCCGTTCATCACCTCGACCCTGCAGCAGGAGGCCAGCCGCAAGCTCAACATGACCCCGCGCCGCACGATGAGCATTGCGCAGGAGTTGTATGAAGGCATCGAACTGGGTGAGTACGGCCTGACCGGTCTGATCACCTATATGCGTACCGACTCGCTCCGTCTGGCGGATGAGGCGACCGCCGCCGCCGCGGGTTTTATCCGCGGGCGTTACGGCGACGAGTTCTATCCCGGCAAGCCGCGCGTATTCAGAACCAAGGGAAACGCGCAGGACGCGCACGAAGCCATCCGTCCGTCCGACGTCAAGCTGCTGCCGGACGAGATCCGTCAGCACCTTACCCCTGACCAGTACAAGCTGTATAAGCTGATCTGGTCGCGCTTTGTCGCATGTCAGATGGCGGACGCGATTTTGGACACGGTCTCGGCGGACATCGTGTGCGAGGGACAGGTGTTCCGCGCCTCCGGCCACACGGTGGCCTTCCCGGGCTTTACCGCGGTCTACGAGGAGGGCACGGACGACGAGAAGAAGGGCGAGGCGGGCAAGCCGCTGCCGCGCTTTGACAAGGGCGATACGCTCTCGGTCGAGAAGCTCGACCCGGCGCAGCACTTCACCCAGCCGCCCGCGCGCTACACCGAAGCCTCGCTGATCCGCGCGATGGAGGAGCGCGGCATCGGCCGCCCGTCCACCTATGCGCCGACCATCTCGACCATCCTAGACCGCGACTATGTGACCAAGGAGAACAAGGCGCTGCGCCCCACGCCGCTCGGCGAAGGCGTAACCGGCCTGCTGGTCGACGAGTTCAAGTCGGTCGCGGACTACGAGTTCACCGCCAACATGGAGGAGCAGCTCGACGAGGTCGAGGCGGGCAAGCTGGACTATATCCAGCTGCTGCACAACTTCTATGACGGTTTTGAGGACGCGCTGAAGCAGGCGGAGATCGACCTCGAGGGCAAGCGTATCAAGATCAAGGATGAGGTCACGGACGTGATCTGCGAAAAGTGCGGCCGCAACATGGTCATCAAGTCCGGCCGGTTCGGCAAGTTCCTCGCCTGCCCGGGTTTCCCGGAGTGTACCAACACCAAGCCGATCACCGAGGACACCGGCGCGGCCTGCCCGGTGTGCGGCGCGAAGGTGGTCAAGAAGAAATCCGCGCGCGGCTATGTATATTACAGCTGCGATAAATACCCCGCCTGTCAGTTCATGACCTGGGATAAGCCGCTCAAAACCAAGTGCCCGGAATGCGACTCCTCGCTGTTCCGCCACACCGACCGCGACTCCAAGGAGGTCACGGATGTGTGCCTGCGCGAGGGCTGCGGCTACAAGGAGCTGGTCAAGGAGGGCCTGCCGCCCGAGGAGGCGGAGAAGAACCGCCTGCGCCGCGAGGCGCGCGCCGCAAAGGCGGCCGAGCGCGCGGCGGCCAAGGCTGCGGCGGAAGCCGCGGGCGAGGGAGAGGAAAAGCCCAAGAAGGTGACGAAAAAGGCGTCCGCGTCCAAGGACACCACGGCGAAAAAGACCACGACAGCCAAAAAGACCGCTGCGAAAAAGCAGGTGCCGTGGATGACCAAGACCACGAACCGCTTCAAAAAGCTCAAAAAAGAGGACGTGCAGGCGCTGACTAAGACCCAGCAGGCGCAGTACGCCAAGGCGCTGGCGAAATATGAAGAGGAAAAGGCGGCGGAGAAGGCGAAAAGGGCTGCCGAAAAGGCTGCAGCAAAGGAGGCCGCCAATGGTTGATACGGTAACGGTAGTTGGCGCTGGCCTTGCGGGCTGCGAGGCTGCGTGGCAGCTCGCGCAGCGCGGTGTTAAGGTGCGCCTGCACGAGATGAAGCCTGTACAGCACAGCCCGGCGCACCACTCGGACGACTTCGCTGAGCTGGTCTGCTCGAACTCGCTGCGCTCGGACGAGCTGACCAATGCCGCCGGACTGCTCAAAGAGGAACTGCGTCGTCTGGACAGCCTGATCCTCGCCTGTGCGGACGCAAACCGCGTCGAGGCGGGCGGAGCGCTTGCGGTCGACCGCGAGGCGTTTGCGCGCGCGGTGACCGAAAAGATCAAGTCCCATCTGAACATCGAGGTGGTCTATGGAGAGGTGACCGGGATCCCGGAGGGGAAGGTGGTTATAGCGTCCGGCCCGCTGACCTCGGATGCGCTGTTCGACGCGATCCACCGCAAGGTGGGCGGCGAGTTCCTGCACTTTTTTGACGCGGCTGCGCCCATCGTGACCGCGGAGAGCATCGACATGGACTCCGCCTATATTGCCTCGCGCTACGGCAAGGGCACGGCGGACTACATCAACTGCCCGTTCACCAAGGAAGAGTACGACGCGTTCTGGAACGCCCTGACCACCGCTGAGGAGGCACCTGTGCATGGGTTTGAGGATTCCAAGGTGTTCGAGGGCTGCATGCCGATCGAGGTCAACGCCCGCCGCGGATACGATACTATGCGGTTCGGCATTTTGAAGCCTATCGGCCTGCCCGACCCCAAGACGGGCAAGGATCCCTATGCGGTTTTGCAGCTGCGCCGCGACAACGCGCAGGGCACGCTGTACAATCTGGTCGGCTGCCAGACGCACCTCAAGTGGGGCGAGCAGAAGCGCGTGTTTTCCATGATCCCGGCGCTGAAAAACGCCGAGTTTGTGCGCTATGGCGTGATGCACCGCAATACGTTCCTGGATTCGCCGCGCCTGCTGGATGCGACCTATGCGCTGAAGAGCGACCCGCGCATCCGCTTTGCGGGCCAGATGACCGGCGTGGAGGGCTATGTCGAATCCACCGCCTCTGGCTGGGTGGCGGGCGTTGCAACCGCGCTCGAAGTGCTGGGCAAGCCCATGCCTGTGCTTGACCGGCAGACCGCAGTCGGCGCGCTGGCTTGCTACATCTCCGACCACACGGTTGCGAAATTCCAGCCCATGAACATCAATTTCGGCATCATCGACCCGCTGGGCTATAAGATCAAGGGCAAGCGGGAGAAGAATATGAAGATTTCCGAGCGGGCGCTCGAAAAGATCGACAGTCTGAAAGGGGAGCTTTGATATGAAGATCATTGTGGACGCAATGGGCGGCGACAACGCGCCGGAGTCCGCTGCCTGGGGCGGCGCGCTCGCGGCGAAGGAATACGGCGAGGAAGTGCTGCTCGTCGGCGACCCGGACAAGGTCGCGGCGGTCCTTAAGGATAAGGGCATGGAGCACACCCCGGGCGTGACCATCATGCCTGCGTCCGATCTGGTGGACATGCACGACGACCCCGCGACTGTGCTGCGCCATAAGCCGGACTCCTCTATGGCGGTGGCGTTCAAGCTGCTCAAATCGGGTGAGGGCGATGCGCTCGTGTCCGCGGGCAACACGGGCGCGCTGCTCACCGGCGCAACGCTGTACGGCGGCCGAATCAAGGGCATCCGCCGCGGTGCGCTCGCACCCGTCATGCCCTGCAAGAGCGGGCAGGTCATGCTGTGTGACGCGGGCGCAAATACCGAGTGCACGGCTGAGATGCTGCTGCAGTTCGCCTTCCTCGGCTCGCTGTACGCGGAAAAGATCAACGGCATCAAAAACCCGCGCGTGGGCCTGGTCAACAACGGCACTGAGGACACCAAGGGCGACCCGCTGCGTAAAGAGGCTTACGCGCTGCTCAAAAAAGCGGGTGACGAGGGCCGGCTCAACTTTGTCGGCAACGTCGAGGGCAGCATGGTACCGCTCGGCGCGTGCGACATCGCGGTGTGCGATGGGTACTCGGGCAACGTGATGCTCAAGACCATTGAGGGCGTTGCCAAGTTCATGGCGGGCGCGATCAAGGACGTGTTTATGCGCAATGCGGCGACCAAGCTGAGCTATCTCGCGTGCAAAAAGGGCATGGATGAGTTCCGCGACCTGTTCAACCAGGACAAGATCGGCGGCGCGCCCTTCCTCGGCATTGCAAAGCCGGTCATCAAGGCGCACGGCTCGTCGAACGAAATTGCGGTGATGAATGCGGTGCGGCAGGCGATCGCCTACACGAAATCCGGTATGATTCAGGCGGTTTCGGAAAACATACAGTACATGACCATTGCAGAATAAGACGCATTGCTGCCGGAAAGCCGCGCCGGAAGCGCGGTGGAGGAGGTGAAACACACATGCTGAACATCGACTATCAGTTTAAGGACAAGACGCTGTACCAGACCGCGATGACCCACTCGTCCTATGCCAACGAGCATCGCGCAGGCCACCTGCACCACAATGAGCGGCTGGAGTTCCTTGGCGATTCCGTGCTGGGCTTCGTCACGGCGGATTACCTGTTCACGCACTATCCCGAGCTGCCCGAGGGCGACCTGACCAAGCTGCGCGCGGCGGTCGTGTGCGAGGGCGCGCTGTGCGAGATCGCGAGGGAACTCGGCATCCCGCAGGAGATCCGGCTGGGCCACGGCGAGGAGACCGGCGGCGGGCGCGAGCGGCCGTCTATCCTGGCGGATGCGACTGAGGCGCTGCTCGGCGCGATCTATCTGGACGGTGGCATTGAGCCTGCGCGCGCATTTGTGCTGCGCTTTATCCCGCATAAGGTGGACGTTGCGATCGCGGGCGGTGCGTTCAAGGACTACAAGACCATGCTGCAGGAGATCGTGCAGAAAAACAAGCAGGAGACGCTCGAGTACCGGCTCGCCGGGCAGTCCGGCCCGGATCACGACAAGCGCTTCACCATGGAACTGCTGCTCAACTCCAATGTGTTTGCATCCGGCACCGGCCGGAGCAAAAAGGAAGCCGAGCAGATGGCAGCCAAGCAGGCGCTCAAGGCCATGGGCGTGGAATAAAGAAAAATCCCCCGGGACAAAGTCACGGGGGATTTTTATGTGGCAAATCAAAACCAACTTATCTTTTCGTTCCGGAAGCGGGGCGCGGGGCCGCCCGCATACGGGTCATAGGTGTTTTTATTGCAGCCGAATTCCTTGAGCGAGGCGATTTTACCGCCCGCTGTCCAGCGGATGAGCGAAATGCCGTCGAATTCCTCTGTGCGGCCGTCCTGCATCCGGTTTTTGAAATACCACTCGACCGCGGTCTGGTCTCCCTGATGGAAAAACTGCTTGATATCCCAGACCAGCACGCGGCCGCGTGTGTTCCACTCGTCAAACCAGTGCTTGACCTGTGCTGCGCCGTGATATTTCGGCCCCCAGCTTTCAGTATATACGCAGCCCGGCGCAAAAATGTCCAGGATGCCGCTGTCCCTTGCCTGTAACCACATATCAAACCATTGCCGGATGATCCGCTCGCGCTGTTCCATCTTACTTCCTCCTGACACATTCCGTTAGCTGTCTCCATTATAGCATGATAGGCCGGATTTGTGGACAGGGTGTAAATTCTGGGTTTGCGCATTGAAAAGCACGGCCTGCGGTGGTAAAATAAAACCATATATACGTTAGAGGTGTTACATGGTTCTCAAGAGCCTGATTTTACAGGGCTTTAAGTCATTTCCGGACAAGACCGAGATCAAATTTCTTGGTGGCCTGACTGCGATCGTCGGGCCGAACGGTTCGGGCAAATCCAATATATCGGACGCTATCCGCTGGGTGCTGGGCGAGCAGTCCTCGCGTTCTCTGCGCGGCGCCAAGATGGAGGACGTCATTTTCGGCGGCACTGCCAAGCGTGGGCCGGTCGGCTTTGCCGAGGTCTCGCTGATCCTGGACAATTCCGAGGGCGTGTTCCGCTCGGAGTTCACCGAGATCATGGTGACCCGCCGCTATTACCGTTCGGGCGAGAGCGAGTATTTCTTAAATAAAAAGCACTGCCGTCTGCGCGACATCCATGAGCTGTTCATGGATACCGGTTTGGGACGCGACGGCTATTCCATCATCGGGCAGGGCCGTATTGATGAGATCCTGTCGCTCAAGAGCGAGGACCGGCGCGAGATCTTCGAGGAAGCCGCCGGCATCACCAAATTCCGCTACCGCAAGGAGGAAGCGGAACACAAGCTCGCCGCCACTGAGGACAATCTCGCCCGCATCCGCGACCTGTATGACGAACTCGAGCGTCAGGTCGGGCCGCTTGAAAAGCAGGCGGAAAAAGCAAAGCAGTTCCTGCTTCTGCGCGATGAGCTGCGCGTGCTGGAGATTTCACTTTGGCTCCTATCGCTCGACCGCATCAAGGCAGACAGCGCCAAGCTGGAGCAGGACACCAAAATCTGTGCGGATCAGCTTTCCGCTGCCAAACAGGCGCAGGAAGGGCTGTACGCGCAGTCCGAGCAGCTTTCCGCCGATATGCGGGAGATCGACCGCGAGGCCGACCGCCTGCGGCAGCAGCTGCGCGAGACCGAGCAGCGCGCCGCCGAACAGGCGAGCCGTGCGGCGGTCCTCAAAGCCAACATACAGAACAACAAGGACAACATCGACCGCGCGCAGCGCGAGAGCGCCCAGCGCGCCGAACAGGCGCAGAATCTGGGCGCGCAGCTTGCGGAGCGCCGGTCGCGCATCGAATTGTTGGACACCAAACACGCGGGCCTGGCCGCGCGGCTGGATGACCTGACGCAGCAGGCGGCAGGGCAGTCCCAAAAGCGAGGGCAGGCCGAGGCGGCGCTGCGCGAAGCTGTCAGGGCGCGCACCGAGCAGCAGAACAAGGAGATGCTTGCCAACATCTCCCATGACCTGCGCTCGCCATTGACCATGATT
>HHCFJ05603__coassemble_618_pt1 | contig 17357 bp, 18 predicted proteins | sample HHCFJ05603__metabat2_low_PE_011 | metagenome-assembled genome bin HHCFJ05603
GCATAATCCGCCTGGATGCGATTATGCGGTGTTGACTGCGGAAAATCCTGTCTTCGCGGGTATGCGGAAGGCGAAAGAAACAGGACAGGTGGATATATGGAAACCTTTTTAAATTTTTTGGATCACGGAAACTTTGATAATATACGGGATTCTATCATCAACAGCTTCAATGCGATGAAGACCGCGGGCCCCATGGATGTTATCGATATCCTGATTGTCGCGTATATCATTTACCGGCTGATGAAGCTGCTGAAGGATACGAGCGCCGCGCGTCTGGCCAAGGGCGTCATCTGGCTGCTGCTCATTTTCCTGGTAGCCACGCTGGCGGGGCTGAACACGATTTCGTTTATCCTGCGAAACTCGCTGGGTCTCGGCGTCACGGCGGCGATCGTCATTTTCCAGCCCGAGCTGCGCCGCCTGCTCGAGCAGCTCGGCAAAGGCAATTTCAGCAGCCTGCTGGTCTCGGCCAACGACCCGGCTGCGGTTGAGGCTGCCATCAATGCGACGGTCAAGGCGTGCAGCGATATGTCCAAGAGCAAAACCGGCGTACTGATCGTGTTCGAGCGCAAAGAGCGCCTGGGGGAGATCGTTTCGACCGGAACGGTCATGGATGCGGAGCCTTCCCCGGAGCTGCTGAAAAATATATTCTTTAAAAACAGCCCTCTGCATGACGGTGCGCTCATCATGCGGGAAGGGCGGATCTGCGCTGCGGGTTGTGTGCTGCCCCTTTCGGGCAACCAGAACCTGTCGCGCGACCTCGGAACGCGCCACCGCGCAGCGGTCGGCATGAGCGAATCGTCCGACAGCGTGCTTGTCGTCGTTTCCGAGGAAACCGGCGCGATTTCGGTGGCGATCGGCGGCATGCTCAAGCGCCACCTGTCGCCCGAGGTGCTGCGCAAGGTGCTGGAAGCAGAACTGATCACGGATGATAAGCCGGATAAAAAAGGCATTGCCGCGCTCCGTAACATCTGGAAAGGGGGCGCAGGCAAGTGAAGGAATTCATGAAAAAGCACGATATCTGGCTGCGCCTGCTGGCGATCCTGCTGGCGTTTATCCTCTGGATCATCGCGCGCGACTATAACAACCCGCATGTAAATTATACGCTGACCGATATACCGGTTACGATCATCGGTGCGGACGACCTGCTCAGCAGCAGCAATCTTACGGTAATTGAGTACACCTCAAGCGTTGACGTACGGGTATACGGCAACCTGGACCAGGTTACCAGCACAACGCTGCGGGACCGGATCACGGTAAGCGTGGATGTGTCCCAGATCACCGACGGGGCGGGTGAATACGCGCTTGAGCCGGTGATCAATACCGGTTATACCGTCGGAAGCAGCGTGGAAGGGGTGAGCACCAGCCCTGAGCGGGTGCGCGTGCTGGTGGATGAGGTGACGAGTACGACCGTGCCCGTCCGCGTTGAGACGTCCGGCACCCCGGCGGACGGCTATCGTGCCGGTATGCCCGAACCGACTTCGACAAAGGAAATCACGGTAGAAGGACCGGCCTCGGAACTGGCGGAGATCAGATACGCTTACGGTACTGTGGATGTGAGCGGCCGGACTTCCACCTTTACCAATGAATGCCAGATACAGCTGGTCAATGATGCGGGAGACCCGATTACAGGCACCCACGTCACCAGCCAGACCGATACGGTCACGGTGCGCGTGCCGATCTATCCGGTCGAAAGCATCCCGCTGGCCGTCACCCTGACCGACGGCGATACGCTGACCGCGGAACAGGTCAACGTGGACATCAACCCGCCCAACATCAGCCTGCTGGGCGACCAGAACACCCTGGCCAGCCTGACCGAGATCAACCTCGGCACGATCGACCTGGATACCGTGCGCACGGGCGTGGCAATCGAGATGGAGATCCCGCTGCCGGACGGCGTGCGGCTGGACAGCGGCCAGCCCTCGACCGCGCAGGTGACTATCACGGTCAAGGAGGAGGAAAATGTCTCCACGCGCAGCGTGCAGGTGACCAACTTTGTGCCGACCGATACGGCGCAGGGACAGACGCCGTATTCCGTGCAGGTTTTGACCGATTCGGTCGAGATCGAGCTGCGCGGCAGCCAGAGCGCACTGGATCAGGTGGATGTCAGCACGCTGAGCATCGGACTGACCTTTGATTCGGTTTCACTCGGAACGGGTACGCATACGGTGCGCGGCGTAATCGCAGCGACCGGGCTGCCGACCGGCGTGACGCTGGTTGAGGAAGACGTGGAGGTTGAGATCGAGATTACAGAGGCCGCGGACGCGCCGGCTTCGGAGGAGACACCGCCGGCCGGTGATACGGAGCCGCAGGACGGGACGGTGCCGGAAGAAAGCGGGGGCGGAACATGAGCCTGCTGGTCAGCAATATCCGTCTTCCGTTCGATGCACCCGAGCAGCAGGCGCTCGCCGAGGCGCGGCGCCTGACCGGCTTGACGGCAGATGAGGTGCAGGCCGCAGTTTGCCGCGTCAGCATTGACGCGCGGCGCGGCCGCATCTCCCGCGTATATTCGGTGCGTCTGGACGCGCCGTTCGACGAAAAGGCATTTGCAGAACACCTGCAAATGCCCTTCGTGCGTTATAAACCGGATGAAAAGCCCGCGGTTCCGCGCGGTAAAAAGCGGCTCGGTCACCGTCCGGTGGTCGTCGGGCTGGGGCCGGCGGGCCTGTTTGCAGCTTATACGCTCGCGAAACACGGCTATGCCCCGGTCGTGCTTGAGCGCGGGGGCGATCTGGACGAGCGGGACCGCGTGGTAGACGCTTTCTGGGGCGGCGGTGCGCTCGACCCGGACTGCAACATCCAGTTCGGCGAGGGCGGCGCGGGAGCCTACTCGGACGGCAAGCTTACCACCCGCATCGGTGACCCGCTGTGCGAGACCGTGCTCGAAACGCTTGCCGCGCATGGAGCGCCGGATGAGATCGTCAAAAAGGCCAAGCCCCATGTGGGCACGGATATCTTGAAAAACGTCGTGCGCGCCATGCGGCGGAATATCGTGGAAAACGGCGGCGAGGTGCACTTCCGCACCGCGCTGACCGGGGTTTCCTTGCAGGGCGGCGCGCTGCGCGCGGTCCGGACATCGGCCGGCGAAACCGCGTGTGAGCGCGCGGTGGTCGCGGTCGGCCATTCCGCGCGGGATACGTTTACTGCCCTGCATCAAAACGGGGTATACTTTGAACCAAAGGCGTTTTCGGTAGGTGTGCGCATTGAGCACCTGCAAAGCGAGCTCGACCGCGCGCTGTACGGCAAATACGCGGGGCATCCGCTGCTGCCGCCCGCGGAATACAACCTGTCCCGGCGGGAGGGCGGCCGCGCGTGCTATTCGTTCTGCATGTGCCCGGGGGGTGTGGTCGTCGCGGCGCAGAGCGAGGAAAACACGGTCGTAACCAACGGTATGAGCTATCATGCGCGCGACGGAAAAAACGCCAACGCGGCGCTCGCGGTGTCGGTCGATCCCAGGGATTATGACGACGGCACGCCGTTTGGCGGCATGGCGCTCCAGCGGCGTATCGAGCGCGCAGCCTACGCGCAGACCGGATCGTACCGCGCTCCCTGCCAGCGTGTGGGCGATTTTCTCGCCGGACGGCCGAGCCGCGGGGCGGGCGCGGTGCAGCCCAGTTATCCCATCGGGGTGGCATACGGTGAAGCGGCAGCGAGCCTGCCCACATTTGCGCAGGACATGCTGCGGGAAAGCCTGCCGTACTTCGGGCGGAAGATCCGCGGCTTTGACGCGCCGGACGCGCTGCTGACCGGGCCGGAGACACGCACCTCCTCACCCGTGCGCATGACGCGCGGGGACGACCTGTTCGGCCTTGGCTGCGCGGGGATCATTCCCTGCGGAGAGGGCGCGGGCTACGCGGGCGGCATCATGTCCGCCGCGGTGGACGGCATCCGGGCGGCGTACCGCATCATGGAGGAGTATGCACCCGTTTTGGAATAAACGGGAAACAGAGGATGCAGAAGGGCAGGTTGCGGAACCGCGCGCCGCGCGGACGAAATGCGCACCCTTTGGCGCTCGCTATGCCCCATTTCCCGTTTTGCATTGCTTTTGGATTTGGAAAGGTGATTTTGAATTATGACCCAACAGGGAACGATAAAAAAACTGCTGCCGGACGGCATGGCGGAGATCGAGGTCACCCGCCGCTCGGCCTGCGGGCATGACTGCGCCAAGTGCGGCGGCTGCGGCGGGCTGGAAACCCAGACGCTGTATGTCACCGCGCGCAACCGGGCCAAGGCCGATGTGGGAGAGCGCGTGCTGATCGAAGGCGAAACCGGGCAGGTGCTCGGCCTCGCGATGCTGGTGTATGTGCTGCCGATCGTGCTGTTTTTTGTCGGCTATGCGCTGGGCAGCGTGCTGTTTACCGGCGCGGCGGCTGGAGCACTGGGCGGCGGCGTGCTGTTCGTCCTCGGCATCCTGGGCGCGATCTGGTACAGCCGCCGTATGAAAGCGCGCAATGAAGTCCCGTACGAGATCACCAAAAGGCTCTGAACTTTTTGTTAATTTTTACTGATTTTATCCGGTTATCCCTTGTGTTATCCGAAAAAGTTCGGTAAAATAGATTGAATACGAAGAGCCGTGTGCCGAATACGGCGGGAAAGGGTTATGCAATGTTTGGCTTTATCCGACCGGTGAAGCCCGAGCTGCGGGTCAAGGAGGCGGACCGCTTCCAGCAGGTGTACTGTGGCCTTTGCCACGCCATCCGCGCGCGGTACGGCCGGTTTTATACCTTTTTCCTCAGTTACGACATGACCTTTTTCGCACTCGTTGCGGGATGTGATGCAGCGGAGACTGCGCCGCCCTGCAGGAAGCGCTGCGACGCGCATCCGCTGACTAAGCGCGCCTGCGCGCAGAGCGACGCGGCGCTTGAGCTGGCGGCGGATGTAAGCGTGCTGCTTACCTATCACAAATTGCGGGACAGCCTGGCGGACGAAAAAGGCCCCAAACGCGCGCTGGCCGCCGTGCTGTGCCAACTGGGCAAGCGCGGCTACGAAAAGGCGCGCGCCCGCCTGCCGGATGCGGACGCGGAAATGGTTGGGGCGCTTGCCGACTTGCAGACGCTCGAGCGCGAAAAATGCGCCTCCATGGACCGCGCAGCGGACGCTTCGGCGCGCATGACCGCTGCGGTCGTCCCGAGGACAGGAGACGCGCGGGAGCGCGTGCTGCGCCAGATGTTTTATCATATCGGCCGCTGGGTCTACCTGCTGGACGCGGCGCAGGATGTAAAAGAGGACATGGAGCAGGGCAATTACAATCCGGTGGTGCTGCGCTACGGACTGCGTACACCGGAGCTGACAGAGATAAAACAGCCGCTTGAGCGCACGCTGGAGCGGTCTCTCGCTGACATCTGCATGGCATATGACCTGCTGGATGCGCAGCGGGATGCGGACCTGATCCGCAATATTATTTTTCTGGGTATGCCGCTGGCTACAAGACAGGTGCTGGACGGAACCTATCAAACGAACGGAGGACGGGGCAGACATGGATCCCTATAAGGTGCTGGGCGTCACGCCACAGACGAGCGACGACGACGTCAAGCGTGCTTACCGCGAGCTTGCGCGCAAGTATCATCCCGACAATTATATCAACAATCCGCTCGCTGACCTTGCGGAAGCCCGTATGAAGGAAATCAACGAGGCATACGACATGATCATGAACGAGCGCGCGGGCAAATCCGCAGGCGGTGCGTCAGGCGGCCAGCAGCAGTATGGCGGCCAGCGCTACGGCGGCTACGGGAACACGCAGCAGCGCGCTTATTCGGGCGCAAACGCTGCGCTGTACAGCCAAGTGCGCCAGGCGATCAACCAGGGCAACCTCGGACTGGCCGAGCAGCTTTTGCAGCGCGCGAGCGGCCGGGACGCGGAATGGTTCTATCTGATGGGCACGGTGTATTACCGCAAGGGCTGGTATGACGAGGCCGCGCGCGCCTATACGCAGGCGTGCCAGATGGATCCCTCCAATATGGAATACCGCACCGCGCTCAACAACCTGAACATGTCGGGCGGCTACGGTGGTTACCGGCCCATGCAGGAGGCCAATATGTGCGACTTCTGCCTGCAGCTGGCAATCTGCAACTGCTGCATGAATGCATGCTGCAACGCAGGGTGCTGATATGAACGCGAAAGAAATTGCGCGCGGCGGCCTGTTGGCCGCGGCCGCCGTGGCGCTCTTGTATATGGGCGGAGCGGCTCCCTATATCGGCCCGGCAGCATGCATTGCGGCGGGCGTGACCTCGGCTGTGCCGCTGCGGCGGCGGGCCAGGCTGCGCACGGCGGTGCTGCTGTATGCCGCGGCTTCCATACTGGGTGCGCTGATCGTACCGCGCAAAAGCGTGGTTGCGGCGTACGCCGTGTTCTGCGGCCTGTATCCAATTGTTAAATTCGGTGTGGAGTGCTATCTGCCGCGCTATGTGCAGACCGGCGTCAAGCTGGTCTATTTCAACATCGTGCTCGCTGTGGCGGGCGCGCTGGTGGCGTACGGCCTGTTCCCCGGCATTGACCTGCCCGGATTTGCCCGGCTGGCCGTTCTGTGGTTTGGGGCAAACGCCGTATTTATCATTTATGACGTGGCGCTGTCACGGCTGATCGCATTACTGCGCAGAAGCCTGCCGCCCGAATGAAAAGGGGAAGAACAACATGAAGAGTATGACCGGCTACGGCCGCGCCAGGGAGGAACGGAACGGCCGCACGATCACGGTCGAGCTGCGCGCGGTCAACCACCGTTATCTGGACTGCACGGTCAAGGCGCCGCGCCAGTACGGATTTCTGGATGACGCGGTTAAAAAGGCTGCCGCTTCGCGGATTGCGCGCGGCAAGGTAGAGATATTCGTCAGCGTAGAGACACAGGAGGGCGGCGATATCGCTGTTACGGTCAACCACACGCTGGCAAAGCGCTATCTGGACGCGCTGCACGACCTGAGCGAGACCTACGGCCTGCGGGACGACGTGACGGTTGCTGTGTTGTCCAGAATGCCGGACGTGCTGGGCTCGGAGCGAATCGAGCAGGACGCGGATGAGCTGACGCACGATGTGCTTGCGGTGTTTAGCGCGGCCTGCGATGGGTTCGACGAGATGCGCTTGCGCGAGGGCGAAAAGCTCGCTGATGATGTGCGCAGCCGCTGCGCCGCGATCGAGCGCATGGTGGGCGAGGTGGAAACGCGCTCGCCCGAGCGCGTCAAGGAATACCGCGAAAAGCTGCTCGCCCGTATGCAGGAGGTGCTGGCGGATACCAGTATCGACGAGACACGCATCCTGACCGAGGCGGCGATCTACGCGGACAAGACCGCGGTGGACGAGGAGACCGTCCGCCTGCGCAGCCACCTGCACCAGCTGGACGGCATGCTGAAAGAGACCCAGCCGGTCGGCCGTAAGCTGGACTTCCTGGTGCAGGAGATGAACCGCGAGGCCAATACCATCGGCTCCAAGGCGAACGATGTGGATATGGCGCGCATTGTGGTGGATGTCAAGAGCGAGATCGAAAAGATCCGTGAGCAGATCCAGAATATCGAGTAATACAAACATTAGTCGGGCTTTGGAATACGGCGGATTCGTTCGGAAGCATGCTTCCGAACGAGCCGGAACGTTTAGGGGGCGGCACGGGTGAAACTGATCAATATTGGGTTTGGCAACATGGTGGCTTCGTCGCGGCTGATCGCAATTGTCAGCCCGGAGTCCGCGCCGGTCAAGCGCACCGTGCAGGAGGCGCGCGACCGCGGGATGGTGATCGACGGCACATACGGCCGCCGCACCCGGGCGGTGCTCATCATGGACAGTGACCATGTGGTGCTGAGTGCGCTGCAGCCGGAGACCGTCGCCGCGCGCTTTGCGGGCGACGGAGAAGAAGGGGAGAGTGAGGATGCGTAAAGGTACGTTGTATGTATTTACCGGCCCGTCCGGAGCGGGCAAGGGCACGCTGCTGGGCCTGCTGCGCGAGCAGGACGACAAGCTGTTCTACTCGATCTCAGCGACCACGCGTGCGCCGCGTCCCGGCGAGAGCGACGGCGTGCAGTATTACTTTTTGACCCGGGCGGACTTTGAAGAAAAAATTGCGCAGAACGCATTCCTGGAGCATGCGCGTTATGTGGATAATTATTACGGCACGCTCGAAGCGCCGGTCAATGAAAAACTGGCTGAGGGCTATGATGTGATCCTCGAGATCGAGGTGCAGGGCGCGATGCAGGTGCATGAGAAGCGTCCGGACGCGGTGATGGTATTTATCGCGCCGCCGTCCTTTGAGGAACTTGCTGCGCGCCTGCGCGGACGCGGCACCGAGGACGAGGAAAAAGTGCACAAGCGCCTGGAAACCGCAAAAGAGGAACTCAAGCATCAGGATGAGTTTGACTACGTCGTGGTCAACGACGAGATCGACCGCGCAGTGCGCGAGATACAGGGGATCCTGGCAGCGCGGCGCGCATAAAATATAATTGTTGTTACAGAACACATTGAATATAAGGGTAAGTAAGGAGTTTGAACTGAAATGCTGAAACCTTCCATGCAGGAACTGATGAAACGCGTGGGCAACCGCTATCTGCTGGTCAATCTGGCTGCGCAGCGCGCCCGCGACATTGCCGACCAGGCGGAGGAGACCGGCGAGGAGCTGCCGGATAAGGCGGTCAAGCTGGCGCTGGACGAGATTGCAGACGGTGAGATCGTCTACCGTCCGGGCCCGCGCACCGAGCCTGTGATCGTCCAGAACAACCCGATTGCCGCGGCGATGGTGGATGTGGACGATACGCTCGATCTGGACGAGGACGAGCCGCGCGAGGATGCCTCGGATGACGAGCATGAGGAGGATGAAGACGATGCGGACGGCCGCCGCATTGACGAGTTCGACGACCACGAACTGGACGACGGCGACGTGCCGGAGGAGGACCGCTGAGCCATGCATTTGGCAGGGAAAACGGTCGTCCTGTGCGTCACGGGCGGCATTGCGGCGTATAAGGCCGCAGACCTGACCAGCAAGCTGCGCCATGCCGGGGCGGAGGTGCGCGTGCTGATGACTGAATCGGCCACGCAGTTCATTTCGCCCATGACGTTCGAGACGCTGTCCGGCTGCCGTACAGTGGTGGACACGTTCGACCGCAACTTTGCGTGGGAGGTCGAGCACATCTCGCTGGCCAAGGCGGCGGATGTGTTCGTGATCGCTCCCGCGACTGCAAACGTGATCGCCAAGGCGGCGCACGGCATTGCGGACGACATGGTGACGACCACGCTGCTTGCAACCAAGGCGCCGGTCGTGATCGCGCCGGCGATGAACACCGGCATGTACGACAACCCGGTGACCCAGCAGAATTTACAGACCCTGCGCGAGCGGGGCTTTCATATCATCGACCCCGCGGCGGGACATCTCGCCTGCGGCGATACCGGCCGCGGCAAGCTGCCGGAAACGCCTGTGCTCATCTACGGCATCGAAAAGGCGCTCACCCCGCAGGACCTGCGCGGGCAGCGTATTCTGGTGACTGCCGGGCCGACGCAGGAGGCCATGGACCCGGTGCGCTTTTTGTCCAATCACTCGACAGGTAAGATGGGCTATGCGGTCGCGGAACGCGCAGCCATGCGCGGCGCGGAGGTGACGCTGGTCTCCGGCCCGACCGCGCTGGCAGTGCCTGAGGACGTACAGCGGGTGGATATTATCTCCGCGCGCGACATGTACGACGCGGTGATCTCCCGCGCAGACCGGCAGGATATGATCATCAAGGCGGCTGCAGTGGGCGACTACCGCCCGGCGGAGACCGCGCCGGAAAAGCTCAAAAAGGGCGACGGCGAGATGACGGTCGCGCTCGCGCGCAACCCGGACATCCTGGCTGAGCTGGGGCGGCGCAAGCACCCCGGCCAGCTGCTGTGCGGCTTTGCGATGGAGACGCAGAACCTGCTGGACAACGCGGAAAGCAAATTGCAGCGCAAAAACTGCGATATGCTGGTGGCCAACTCGCTGCGCGACAAGGGCGCGGGCTTTGGCACGGATACCAACGTCGCAACGCTCCTGTTTGCGGACGGGCGGCGGGAGACGCCGCCGATGATGAGCAAGGAAGATCTTGCGGACATCATTCTGGACCGGCTGCTGGCGATGCAGCAGGCGTAACTCAATTGAAACTACAGTTTCAATTGAAAATTTCCGATACCTGCGCGCGCCCTGTGGGCACACTTGGTATCGGTTTGTATAAAAACCCACGCACATGGCCCAGGCCACCCTCTCTTGACGCTTCGCGTCAATTCACCTTGTGTCGCGGGTTTTTATGAGGCCGTAGCCCTCTATCCTTGAAATTGCCGCCTGCGGCATTCGAATGAGAGCAATTGCGGTTCACCGCAATTTTCTATTAAATACGCGCTGCGGCGCGGAGTTATGCATAGCAATTTTCATAAACAGAGAAAGGAGTATAGCTTTTGACCGAACAAATCTGCGCGGTCGCTGTGGATGCGGCGACCTATGCGATCGACAAGCTATATTCCTACCGTGTGCCGGACGAGCTGCGGGAACAGGTGCAGATTGGCACCCGTGTTCTCGTGCCGTTCGGCTTTGGCAATAAACGGGCGGAAGCGGTCGTGCTGGGGTTCCGGCGGGACACCGGCGAATACAAGCTCAAACCCGTGGTCGAGGTGCTGGACGATGCGCCGGTTCTGACGGCGGAGCAGCTCAAACTTGCTGCCTGGATGCGCGAGCGGCTGTACTGCACGTATTTCGACTGCGTGCGCGTCATGCTGCCTGCCGGGCTGTGGTTCCGCCGCAATGAGACCTATACCCTGGTACCGGACGCCGACCTTGCCGCGCTGCGGCAGCGCGAGGGCGAGGAGGGAACCGTGCTCGCCCTGTTCGACCGGCCGGGGCAGACGATCGCGCTTTCCGATATCCGGCAGCGGCTGGGCGGCAAGAGCGTCACCCGCGTGCTGGACGCGCTCGCGGGCGAGGGCGTGCTCGTTTACCACAGCAACACCACGCAGAAATCAAACGATAAAACCGAAAAAATGCTCTCGCTGGACATGGAAGCGGGCGAAGCCATGGCGCGTATCAGCCGCCGCAGCCCTGCCCGGATGGATGTGGTCTCCGTGCTCGCGGACGGCGGCTGGATGAGCCAGAAGGAGCTTGTGTATATGACCGGCGTGACCGATGCCGCGCTGCGCGACATGGTCAAAAAGGGCATCCTGCGCGAGCATTATGAGGAACGATTTCGCACGCCGGACTTTTCCGAGGTGCCGAAGGCCGCGCCGCCCGTTTTGAGCGCCGCGCAGCAGGAGGTTTATGACGGCATTGCCGCGCTCATGGAAGAGGACGCGCCGCGCGCCGCTTTACTGTTCGGCGTGACCGGCAGCGGCAAGACGCAGATCTACTTAAAGCTGATCGAAAAGGCGCTGGGACAGGGCAAAAGCGCGATCGTGCTCGTGCCCGAGATCGGGCTGACCCCGCAGGTGCTGCGGCAGTTCGCCGCGCAGTTCGGGGACGAGGTCGCGGTCATGCACTCGGCCCTGTCCGTGGGCGAGCGGTACGACAGCTTCAAAAAGATCAAATCCGGCCGCGCGCGCGTTGTGATCGGCACGCGGTCGGCGGTGTTCGCGCCGGTCGACAACCTCGGCGTGCTGATTATCGACGAGGAGCAGGACGGCGCATACCGCTCCGAGCAGTCGCCGCGCTACCATGCGCGCGACGTGGCGAAATACCGCGTCGCCCAGCAGAACGCGCTGCTCGTGCTCGGCTCTGCGACCCCCTCGGTCGAGACGTATTACGGCGCAAAACAGGGCAAATACCCGGTGTTCCGGCTGACCGAGCGCTTCCTCGGCACCGGGCTGCCGGATGTGCTGATTGCAGATATGCGCGGCCTTGCCCGCGAAGGGCGTGAGGGCGTGATCGGCCCGCAGCTCGAAAGCGAGCTGATCGACACGCTGGAAAAGGGAAAACAGGCGATATTGTTCCTCAACCGGCGCGGCAACAGCCGCGTGATCGGCTGCGCGCTGTGCGGCTGGGTGCCCGAGTGCCCCTCCTGCTCGACGAGCATGACCTATCACTCGGTGTCCGGCCGCGCGATGTGCCACTACTGCGGCGCGTCGGTCAAGATCACGGGCAAATGCCCGGTGTGCGGCGGCGAAAGCCTGTTCACCGAAACACCCGGCACGCAGAAGGTCGAGCAGGAGCTGCACGACAAATTTCCGTCCGCGCGCGTGCTGCGCATGGACGCGGACACGATGAACACCAAGGGAGCGCACGAAAAGCTGCTTGCCAAGTTCGCCAAGGGCGAGGCGGATATCCTGCTCGGCACCCAGATGGTGACCAAGGGGCTGGATTTTGAGAACGTCACACTGGTGGGCGTGCTGGACGCGGATCAGAGCCTGTATGCGCAGGACTACCGCGCCCGCGAGCGCACGTTTTCGCTCATCACGCAGGTGGTGGGGCGCGCCGGGCGGCGGTTCGATACGGGCAAAGCGGTCATCCAGACCTACAGCCCGGCCCATCCGGTCATCCTTGCCGCGGCGCGGCAGGATTACGAGGCGTTCTACGAGCGCGAGATGGAGACGCGGCAGGCGCTCCAGTGCCCGCCTGTGTGCGGGCTGACCGTGCTGACCGCGGTGGGCGAGGTCGAGCAGCAGGTGCTGAAAAGCCTCATTGTGCTCAAGACCCGCCTGCAAAGCCTGATGGAAGGGCAGTATGCGGACGTCAAGGTACCCGTTTTAGGCCCGGCCGCGGCGCAGGTGGTCAAGGTCATGGGGCGCTACCGCTACCACCTGACCATGCGGGCGGACAGCAATGCGCGCTGGCGCTCGCTGATTGCGGGCGTGATCCGCGAATTCATGCTGGACAGCAAAAACCGGGGTGTGACCGTGTTTGCGGATGAGAACCCGGATCTGTAAACTTCGATTGGGACGTACAGTCCCAATCGAGAGGCAGTTCAATCGGAAGCAAGCTTCCGATTGAAAGGACGTGCCGCGCGGGGCGCGGACACGTCCCAAGCTGCGCAAAGCGCGCCCTGCGGGCACACTTTGCTTCGCACTTGTATAAAAACCGTGATACATGCTCCCGGTTTTTATGCAAAGCAAGAAATTATCTTGCTTTGCGATTAAATGCGCGCCGACGGCGCGGAGGATATGACATGGAAGAACATTTTACGATTCGAGAAGCAGCGGAGAGCGATGCGGCTGCGCTGCTGGATATTTACGCGCCGTACATCCGGGATACGGCAATTACATTCGAATACGACGTGCCGACGGCAGAGGAATTCGCCGCGCGCATCGCAGATATTCTCAAAACCCACCCTTATCTCGTGTGCGAGCGGGACGGCAAGCCTGCCGGCTATGCTTATGCGCACCGCATCCGCGAGCGCGCGGCATACGACTGGGCGGCTGAGCTGTCCATCTACCTTGCGCCGGAGGCGCAGGGGCAGGGCGTCGGCACGGCACTGTACCGCTGCCTGATCGACCTGCTTGCCATGCAGAATCTGCGCATTCTGTACGGCTGCGTCACCCTTCCGAACGGGAAAAGCCAAAAACTGCACGAAAAGCTGGGTTTTTCGCTTGTGGGCGTGTGGCACGGCTCGGGCTGGAAGCGGAACGGCTGGCACGATGTGGGCTGGTTTGAAAAGCGGATCGGCGCATGCTGCATACCGCAGCCGGTCGTCCCGTTTGAAAAGCTGGACAGGAAAAAAATACAGGCATGTTTACACAGATATACGGAAAAGCTGAATGATGGAGGACTGAACTGATATGGCACTTCGCAACATTTTGACCCAGGAAGACGAGCAGCTGCGGAAACACAGCCGCAAAGTGGAGAAATTCGACGCGCGCCTGCACACCCTGATCGACGACATGCGCGAAACGCTCGAGAATTCGGGCGGCGTCGGTCTCGCTGCACCGCAGGTCGGCGTACTGCGCCGCGTGGTCGTACTGCTGGACATCAACAAGGACCCGGAAGAAGTGGTCGAGCTGGTCAACCCCGAAGTGATCGAGCAGAGCGGCGAGCAGCGCATCGTCGAGGGCTGCCTGTCCGTACCGGGCGTGTACGGCTACGTCACCCGCCCGACCTGGGCCAAGATCCGCGCGCAGGACCGCGACGGCAACTGGTTCGAGCGCGAAGGCGAGGGCGTTGTCGCCCAGTGCTTCTGCCACGAGACTGAGCATCTGGACGGCCATCTGTTCACCGAAAAGGTGGAGGAGTATGTGGATCCGGAGGATCTCCAGCGCGGGGACGAAGAGGAAGACGCAGAATGAGGATCGTATTCATGGGCACGCCGGACTTCGCCGTGCCGAGTCTGCAGGCGCTTCTTGACGCGAGGCATGAGGTGTGTGCGGTATACACCCAGCCCGACAAGCCGCAGGGCCGCAAGCAGGTCCTGACCGCGCCGCCGGTCAAGGAGCTGGCCTTGCAGCACCATATCCCGGTGTATCAGCCCGCCACGCTCAAAAACGAGGACGAGCAGGCAAAACTGCGCGCGCTCGCACCTGATGCCATCATCGTCGTGGCGTACGGCAAGCTGCTGCCAAAAGCGGTGCTCGACATCCCGCCGCGCGGGTGCATCAACGTGCACGGCTCGCTGCTGCCGCGCTGGCGCGGTGCGGCGCCGATCCAGTGGTCGGTGATCGCGGGCGACCAAAAGGCCGGCGTGACCACCATGCAGATGGCCGAAGGGCTGGATACGGGCGATATGCTGCTCACGTACGAGACCGCAGTCGGTGCGCGTGAAACCGCGGGCGAGCTGTTCGACCGGCTCGCGCAGGCGGGCGCAAATCTGCTGGTCGAGACGCTGGAAAAGCTGGACCAGATTACCCCCCGTCCGCAGGACGACAGCCAGAGCTGCTATGCGCACATGCTGGATAAAGCAATGGCGGTCATCGACTGGACGAAATCCGCGCGCGAGATCGACTGTCTGGTGCGCGGCCTCAACCCCTGGCCGGTCGCGCTGACCACGCTCGCGGGCGCGCGGCTCAAGATCTACGCCGCCGAGCCGGCAGAGGGCTCCGGCAAGCCGGGCGAGGTGCTCGAGAGCGAGCCGAAAAAGGGCCTTGTCGTCGCCTGCGGCAGCGGCGCGCTCGCGCTGCATGAGGTGCAGCTTGTCGGCGGTAAGCGCATGCAGAGCGCGGATTTCCTGCGCGGCCATGCAGTCCCCAAAGGAAGCATTTTAGGCGAGTAAGCGAGTGGAAAAGGAGTAAACCATGCCTTATTTCGGGTTTTACGGTTTTGACATCTACTATCTTGTGCTGGTTGTGCCCTGTGTCATCCTGGCATTCTGGGCGCAGGGCAAGGTCAAGAGCACGTTTTCCCGCTATGAGCGGGTGCTCAGCCGCCGCGGCCTGACCGGCGCGCAGGCGGCCGAGGCCGTGCTGCGGCAGAACGGCGTGACCGGTGTGCGCATCGAGTGGGTTGCGGGCAAACTGAGCGACCACTTTGACCCGCGCACCAACACCATCCGCCTGTCAAACGCGGTGTATGCCTCGACTTCGGTCGCGTCCATCGGCGTGGCCGCGCACGAGGCCGGGCACGCGGTGCAGTATGCGGTCGGGTATTTTCCCATCCGCCTGCGCGCGGCCATCATTCCGGTGACCCAGTTCGGCTCGGCGGCTGCGTTCCCGCTCATCATCCTCGGCCTGTTTATGAATTCGGGCATCCTGATCGACATCGGTATCTGGGCGTTCGCTCTTTCGACCGTGTTTCAGCTGGTGACGCTGCCGGTTGAAATCAATGCCTCCAACCGCGCGCTCGCGGCGATTGAGCAGGGCGGCCTGCTGACCGGGGACGAATACCCGATGGCGAAAAAGACCCTGACCGCGGCTGCCATGACCTATGTGGCGGCGCTTGCCGTCTCGCTTGCGCAGCTGCTGCGCCTGTTGCTCATTTTCGGAGGGCGGGGACGCGATGATCGATAAACGCCCGCGCACGCCGCGCGAGGCCGCGGCGTTTTCGCTGTTTTCCATGGCCGAGGAAGGCGCATGGTCGGACGGCGCACTGCATTGCTATCTGGACCGCGCGGCGCTGGACAGCCGCGACGCGGCGCTCGCCTCGCGCCTGGTTTACGGCACGGTGCAGAACGAGCTGCTGCTCGACTGGTATCTGCGGCATTTTTCCAGCGTGCGCCTGAAAAAGATCGCGCCGCGCGTGCTGGCCTGCCTGCGCATGGGGCTGTACCAGCTGATTTTGATGGATAAGATTCCCGCGCACGCCGCGGTCGCGGAGACGGTCGGCCTGGTGCGGCGGTACTGCCACGCGAACGAGCGCACGGTTTCGTTTGCCAATGCGGTGATGCGGAACGCAGCGCAGGCGGCGGAGCAGGGCAAACTACCCGCGCTGGACTGTCCGGATAAGGAAAGCTATTATGCGCTGCGGTACAGCCACCCGGAGTGGCTGGTGCGGCTGTGGTCTAAGCAGTTCGGCCTGAAAATGGCCGAGCGCCTCTGCCAGGCGGACAATGCGGACGCGCCCATCTCGGTGCGTGTCAACACCCTGAAAGCGTCACCCGCGGACATGCAGGTTGAGCTGGAAGCCGCGGGGCTGACGGTTACGCCGCACCGCGCATTCCCGGAGATCCTTCTGTGCAGCGGCGGCGATGCGGCCGCGCTGCCCGCCTTTGCGGAGGGAAAAATCACGATTCAGGACGCGGCGAGCGCGCTGGCTGCCGCGGTGGCGGATCCCCAGCCGGGGGACAAGGTGCTCGACTGCTGTGCCGCGCCCGGCGGTAAGAGCTTTGCCATGGCTGAGCGCATGGAGGGCAGGGGCAGCGTGACGTCCTGCGATATTTACGAGCATAAGCTGCGCCGGATCAAAGAGGGCGCGTCCCGGCTGGGGCTGTCCAACATCCGCACCAAGCTGCAGGATGCGGCCGCACCGCGGGAAGCGTGGTTCAGCACGGCGGATGTGGTGCTGTGCGATGTACCGTGCTCCGGGCTGGGCATCATCCGCAAAAAGCCTGAGATCCGCTACAAAGACCCGGCGGAGATCGAGCAGTTGCCCGCTCTGCAGGCGAAAATCCTGCAAAACTGTGCGCAGTATGTGAGACCCGGCGGCACGCTGGTGTATTCGACCTGCACGATTTTGCAGCGTGAAAATGAGGACGTGGTCCGTGCGTTTCTGGCGCAGAACCCGGATTTTGCGGCCGAAGCGTGGTCGCATCCTGTGTGCGGCGAGCGGGCGGATGGCATGGTCACGCTGCTGCCGCCGGTACATGACACGGACGGGTTTTTCATCGCCAAGCTGCGGCGGAAAAAGTAGCGCTGGCCGTCAGGCTGGCGGGAATTCCGCTCGCAGCGGTTTGCCAGACAAGGCAAGCGGATGTGCCCGCGCTTCACGGGCAGGGATGCGGCCTGCGCGGCCGCACTGCGCACAAGAGGGGCGAAACCCATGGTTTCTCCCCTCTTGCGAATCACCCCTCTTCCTTCAGGACCCGCTGCGCGCG
>HHCFJ05603__coassemble_622_pt1 | contig 17179 bp, 14 predicted proteins | sample HHCFJ05603__metabat2_low_PE_011 | metagenome-assembled genome bin HHCFJ05603
ATTACGAGGGCGTAGACGTAGAGAGCGAAGCTGTGCGCCAGTACGATACGACCTATGCGGCGCATCTGCTCGGCACGGTCGGCCCAATCTACGCTGAGGAATGGAACGGCACGCTGAGCGGCGGGCCTTACAGCGAAAAGGAAGGCTACAACATGAACGACACTATCGGCAAGTCCGGCCTGGAACTTGCGCTGGAGTCGTACCTGCATGGCACGGCCGGTTCGCGAACGGTGGAAACCGATCTGGGCAGCGGCTCGGTGCTTGAAGATGAGGCGGAGTCCAATTCGCCGCAGCCGGGTGACAACGTGATCACCACGATCGACCTGGAACTGCAGCAGGTAGCGGAGGATTCGCTGGCAAATTACCTTGCCGGGTATGAACGCGGCGGAGCAGCGGTTGCGCTTGACCCGGATTCGGGCGAGGTGCTGGTCATGGCTTCTTACCCGTCCTATGATTTGGAGAATTATAACCGCGATTACAATGAACTGGAGGCCGACCCGCGCGATGTCCTGAACAACCGCGCGGTAGGCGGCCTGTATGCCCCCGGCTCTACCTTCAAGGTGCTCAGTGCGATCGCAGCGCTTGAGGAAGGTGTGATCGACGCCAACACCACCTTTACCTGTACGGGCGTGTTTGAACTTGGAGGGCAGGAATTCAAATGTGAAAACCACGATACGCCCATGACCATGGACGTAACCAATGCGATCAAATATTCCTGTAACACGTTCTTTTATAATGTCGGCGTCCTCCTGACCGGAGAACGGCTTGAACAGTGGTGCGAGCGCTTTGGCCTGGGTGAGGCAACCGGCATCGAGATCGGTGAAGCGACCGGACATGCGGCCGGCCCGACCTACCGCGAAATAATGCGGAAGGCTGATCCGAATCTGCGCGAGTGGCAGGGCGGCGACAATGTCAACGCCGCGATCGGCCAGTCGGATAACGCGTTTACCCCGCTGCAGCTGGCCAATTATATGGCGGCTGTCATCAACGGCGGTACGCTGTATAAGCCGACACTGGTGCGGAGCATCAAGACCTATGACTACTCGGATACCGTGGAGGGAAGCGAGGCGGAGGTGCTCGGGACGATCGAGATTTCGGATGCGACGCGCGAGCTCGTCATGCAGGGCATGAGCGAGGTTACCGCTGAGGGCGGTACCGCGGCGACCACGTTTGCGGATTATCCGATCAAGGTCGGCGGCAAGACCGGTTCAGCTGAGATGACCGAAAGACGAGATGGAGTTGAAATCAACTATACCAACGGCCTGTTTATCGCGTTTGCTCCGTTTGACGACCCGGAGATCGTGGTCTGCGTGGTCGGCGAAGGCGCGGGGCACGGCTCATCGGTCGCGCCGGTCGTGCGCGATATCCTGGATGCCTACTTCGCAGAGGAGGAGCCGGATACCGTCGGCACGGTACAGGAAGAAAATACAATGGTGCCCTGAAAATTTTCACGGCGATAAAAAATTTGCTTAAATGCTTGTAAATTGACAGTTGGTAGGCTATAATACAATATATAAGTTTTTCATTTCGGAGGCAGTATGTTGAAAGTCGTTCTGGTTGTATCCGGCAAGGGCGGAACGGGAAAGACCTCCCTTACGGCGGGTGTGGGTACAGCGCTGTCCCAGCTCGGCCGCCGTGTGCTTCTGATCGACGGGGACTGCGGCCTCCGCAACCTCGATATCGTACTTGGGATGTCGGACAGGGTGGTATATTCTTTTGCCGATGTCACCGGCGGCGCGGTGCCGCTTGGCGACGCTATGGCCCGGCATCCGGATTACGAAACACTGTACTTACTCACTGCGCCGGTCGCGCTGCCTGCGCTGAGCGAGCGCGGTATGGAGCAGCTCGCTGTGCAGGCGGAAGAGGCCGGCTTTGATTATGTGCTGATCGACGGCCCCGCCGGGCTGCCGGCGGAGCTTTCCTTCCTGGCGCATATTGCAACGCAGGCGGTCGTCGTAACATCGACCGACCGCGCCTGTATCCGCGGCGCAGAGCGTTGTGCGCGCAAGCTGGAGGATGAATACTGCATCCAGCGCATCCGCATGGTGCTCAACCGCGTGCGGCCGCGCATGATCACGCACGGCAAATCGGGCAATATTGACGACGCGATGGATGAAGCGGGCCTGCCGCTTCTGGGCATTGTGCCTGAGGACGAAGACCTGATCACCTGCGGCAACAGCGGAAGATCCATCCTGGCGGTAAAGCATGGAGGAGCGGCACGCGCGTTCCAGAATATCGCGCGGCGGCTGGACGGCGAACGCGTCCCATTGATGAGGCTATAAGGCGAAAAACGAGAGTGGAAGCAGAATAGGTGGTTTTGACACAGGGAAGGGGATGTTCCGGAAATGAACATAGCATTGATCGCACATGACCGAAAGAAAGAGCTGATGGTTCAGTTCTGTATGGCGTACTGCGGTATCCTGGCAAAGCATGACATTTGCGCCACCGGCACGACCGGCAAATTCGTAGAGGAAGCGACCGGCCTGAAGATCGACAAGTGCCTTGCAGGCATGCAGGGCGGGGAAGAGCAGATCTCTGCGCGCGTGGCGTATAACGAGATCGACCTGGTATTGTTCTTCCGAGATCCGATGTCCAATGCGCAGTACGAGCCGGACGTGCATGCGATCGCACGCCTGTGCGATATGCATAATATCCCGATCGCCACCAACTCGGCAACGGCTGAAATGCTCATCCTTGGTCTCGACCGAGGCGATCTGGATTGGCGTAATTTTGTCAACCCCAAGAACAGAAAATAAAAATGACAGATCTTTTGCACCGGATGGGCATACGTGCGCCTGTTCGGTGCATCCGTCTGTCTTGAGGAGAATGCAAACTATGGAAAAAGTGAAACCGAGAACTCTATCCGGCTTTATGGAGCTGCTCCCCGCGCCGCAGGTGCAGATGGAGCGCATCATACAGGTGCTGCGCGAAACCTACGCGCTGTACGGCTTTTATCCGCTGGACACGCCGCTGATCGAGTCCTCCGAGGTGCTGCTTGCCAAGGGCGGCGGCGAGACCGAGAAGCAGATCTACCGCTTCACCAAGGGCGACAGCGACCTGTCCCTGCGCTTTGACCTGACCGTGCCGCTGGCGAAGTACGTCGCCCAGCACTACGGCGAGCTGACCTTCCCGTTCCGCCGCTTCCAGATCGGTAAGGTCTACCGCGGCGAGCGGGCGCAGCGCGGCCGCTTCCGCGAGTTCTATCAGGCGGATATCGACGTCATCGGTGACGGCAAGCTGGATATCATCAATGAGGCTGAGGTGCCGAGCATCATCTACAAGACCTTTACCTCGCTGGGCCTTGAGCGTTTTAAGATCCGCATCAACAACCGCAAGGTACTAAACGGCTTTTTCGCCATCCTCGGCCTGACCGAAAAGGCGGGCGACGTGATGCGCACGATCGACAAGCTGGAAAAGATCGGCGCGGAAAAGGTCAAAGCCATCCTGTGCGACGATTTCGGCGTTGCAGGCGAGACGGCGGACGAACTGCTCACGTTCATCCAGACCCCGGGCGGCACCGAGGGCATCCTCGCGGCGCTTGAGGGCTACAAGGGCAAAAACGAGGTGTTCGACCAGGGCGCGGACGAGCTGAAAACCGTTGCGCAGTACATGCAGGCCTTCGGCGTGCCGGCTGACCACTTTGAGATCGACCTGACCATCGCGCGCGGCCTGGATTACTACACCGGCACGGTGTACGAGACCGCCATGCTCGACCATCCGGAGATCGGTTCGATCTGCTCGGGCGGCCGGTATGATAACCTCGCGGAATACTATACGGACAAGCAGCTGCCGGGCGTGGGCATTTCGATCGGCCTGACGCGCCTGTTCTATGTGCTGGGCGAGCAGGGCTACCTGAACGACAAGATGAACCGCGCGCCCGCGGACGTGCTCATCCTGCCCATGACCGATGACATGGGCGCGGCAATCGCGCTGGCGACGTCCTTACGTGACGCGGGCATCCGCACCCAGCTGTACAGCGAGCAGAAGAAGTTCAAGCACAAGATCGGCTATGCCGACAAGCTGGGCATTCCGTATGTCATCTTCCTCGGCGAGGACGAGATTAAGGAGAATGTGCTCGCGGTCAAGGATATGGGGACCGGCGAGCAGGTCAAGGTTTCGCTGGACGAGGCAATTTCCCGCATCCGGGACGGCCTTGCAGCCAAGAATCAGGGCAAGGTCATCTGCGACAAGTGAATATGGGGGTAGGATGGATGAAAAAGCTGATCTGCTATGCGGTCATTACACTGGCAGGGGTACAGGCGATACTTGCTGGATTTCTCCTTTACAATCTCGGCTCAGCACGTACAGTGGGATATGCGTGGGGAGCAATGATCTTAGGTACGATCATTGCCATTATCGGAGTTTATCTTTTATGGAATGCCGGAGAGGAGAATATCAGATGAGCGACATCAAGCGTTTGATCTGGGGATGCACGCAGATGATCTGCGGGCTGCTGCTGATGCTGTGCGGCTTACAGCTTGCACTGCTGGGATTGCAGGTTCTGCCGGGTGGCGTATTGGCTTTGCTTGGTTTAGTGCTATTGATTGGCGGATACTTTGAGCGTGTGCGTCCGGCGCTGCGCGGAAATAACGATAACAAATAACATTTAGTTAAGGATTGATAAAACATGAATGAAACTTCTATCCACGGGATGAAGCGCACGCATATGTGCGGCGACCTGCGCCTGTCCGACGCGGGCCAGACGGTCACGGTCAACGGCTGGGTCGACCGCGTGCGCGACAACGGCGGCGTGCTGTTCCTGCTCGTGCGTGACCGCGCGGGCATCGTGCAGTGCACGTTTGACAAGTCGGTCAACGCCGACCTGTTCAATATTGCCTTCACCTGCCGCACCGAGTTCGTTGTAGCTGTGCGCGGCAAGCTGGTCGCGCGCGACGAGGCGGCGATCAATAGGAAGATGCCGACCGGCGAGGTTGAGATCATTGCCGAGGAAATCCGCATCCTTTCCAAGGCGGAGACCACCCCGTTTGAGATCGACGACTCCAAGGAGGTCGGCGATCAGGTGCGCCTCAAGTACCGCTACCTTGACCTGCGCCGCCCGTCCATGCAGAAGAACCTGATGCTGCGCCACCGCGTTACGCAGGTCGCGCGCAACTACTTTGACGAGCAGGGCTTTATCGAGATCGAGACCCCGATGCTGACCAAGTCCACGCCCGAGGGCGCACGCGACTACCTCGTGCCGTCCCGCGTGCATCCGGGCAAGTTCTACGCCCTGCCGCAGTCCCCGCAGCAGTACAAGCAGCTTTTGATGCTCGCGGGCATGGACCGCTATATCCAGATCACCCGTTGCTTCCGCGACGAGGACCTGCGCGCCGACCGCCAGCCTGAGTTCACCCAGATCGACCTTGAGATGAGCTTTGTCGAGCAGGACGACGTGATAGCGGTCAACGAGGGTTTCCTCCAGCGTGTGTTCAAGGAAGTGCTGGATATCGATATCCAGCTCCCGCTGCCGCGCCTGACCTGGCGCGAGGCGATGGACCGTTTCGGCTCGGACAAGCCGGACACCCGCTTCGGCTTTGAGATCAAGGATATTTCGGATATCGCGGCAAACTGCGGATTCGGCGTGTTCAAGGGTGCGGTCGAGGCCGGCGGCACGGTTCGCCTGATCAATATCAACGGCTATGCGGACAAGTTCCCGCGCAAGGAGATCGACAAGCTGGCGGATTTCGTCAAGACCTACCGCGCCAAGGGCCTTGCGTGGATGAAGGTCGCTTCTGACGGCTCGATGACCTCTTCGTTTGCCAAGTTCCTGACAGAGGACGAGATCGCGGCCATCAAGGAGCGCGCGGACATGCACGAAAACGACGTGCTGTTTGTTGTAGCCGATGCTTCCGAGGAGACCGCACTGGTATCGCTCGGCGCGCTGCGCTGCGAGCTGGCCAAGCGTCTCGGCCTTGCCAGGAAGGACGACTTCAAGCTGCTGTGGGTCACCGAGTTCCCGCAGTTCGAATACAGCGAGGAGGAGGACCGTCTGGTCGCCAAGCACCATCCGTTCACCGCGCCGATGGACGAGGATATCCCGCTGTTGGATACCGACCCGGCCAAGGTTCGTGCCAAGGCGTATGATATCATTTTGAACGGCTGCGAGCTGGGCGGCGGTTCGATCCGTATCCACGATCCCGAACTCCAGACCAAGATGTTCGAAGCGCTCGGCTTTACCGAGGAGCGCGCGAAGGAGCAGTTCGGCCACCTGATCACGGCGTTCTCCTACGGCGCGCCCCCGCACGGCGGCCTCGCCTATGGTTTGGACCGTCTGTGCATGCTGCTGGCAGGCCTGGATTCCATCCGCGACGTGATCGCCTTCCCCAAGGTGCAGAATGCGTCCGACCTGATGATGTCCTGCCCGGATGTGGTGGACGACAAGCAGCTGGACGACCTTTCCATTGCAGTCACCCGTATGGAAAAGGAGCCGGAAGCATAATCCCAAGTACCCGTGTAAAGCCGCTGCGGCTGGCGCCGCGGCGGCTTTACTGCATCCCGGAAAAGGAGAGCGGTATCCGTGTGCTCTGCATGTAAAGAACGGGATAAAAATAAGAAAAGAATCGGTATAATCGCTGCAAATGTCGTGCTTACAGCTGCCTTCGCGGCATTGCTTTTCCCGCTGCTGCGCAAAGGGTCGCTCAGCTTTCTCACGCTGACCGCTGCCCTGCTGGGGCTGCTTGCTATCCTGCCGCTGGTGCTGCGGCCATGGCAGCACGCACCGGCGGCGGTTTTGCTGCTGCATGATGCACTGCTGCTGGCTTCCTCTGCTGCTGCCAGCCTTGTTCTGGTGGAATATCTGGTCAAGGGATGCAGCATCGGCCTGGAAACGTCATTCTGGCAGGGATGGCTGGTCTATCTCGCGATCAACATTTTGCTCTACCTGATTACCGGACGCGTCCGGATCAGCGTGTGCGTGGGTATGGCGGTGGCCATGGCGCATGGATTGATCGATCACTATGTGCTGCTGTTCCGAGGTACGCCGGTTCTGCTGAGCGATGTGTATTCGATCGGCACAGCGGCCAATGTTGCGGAGAGCTACTCCGCGCCGGTAGAGTTGTCTGTGCTGTGGGTCGTGGGGGCGGCGGTGCTGTACTGCGTGTGCGTATGCCTGATGCAGCGCAGGTGGAAGGTGCGTCGGCTGTGGACGCTGCCCGGCGCAGCGGTGCTCGCGGTGGTAGTTTTTGCCGGGCTGCATATCACGGATACAGGATTTAATCTGTGGCAGTCCAACAAGACATACAGCGAGATCTATTATTTCCTGCGCTGCGCTGTCAGCTCGGCTGTTTCCAAGCCAAATGGATACACCGCGGAAAAACTGGATGAGATCGAATCCAACTATCAGGGCGCAGATGGCACACAGACGCCTAATCTGATCGTTATTATGAACGAATCCTTTGCTGATCTGCAGGCAGTAGGGGAATTTGAAACCAACGAGGACTATATGCCGTTTGTGCACAGCATGCTGGACGGGGCGGAAAACACGGTCAGCGGCGAGCTGCTGGTGTCCACTTTCGGCGGCGGCACGTCTAACACAGAGTTTGAATTCCTGACCGGCAGTTCGATGGGCTTTCTGCCATACGGTACAACGCCCTACCAGGTCTATCTCCGGTCAGATACGCCGGGACTGGTCTCCGGGCTGGCAAAGCAGGGGTACCGCACGGTATCGCTGCATCCTTATTCCTCAAGTTCGTGGAACCGGGAAAAGGTTTATGAGTATCTCGGATTTGATGAGCAGCTGTATGATACTGACTTCCCGGCAGATGTGGAGCGCATCCGCACCTATATCAGCGACCATGCAGACTATCAGAAGGTGATCGAACTGTATGAAAACAAACAGCCGGACGAACCGCTGTTCCTGTTCAATGTCACCATGCAGAACCACGGCGGATATGACTCGGTCAACACGACGAATTTTGAAGAACGCATTCATCTGACCGGTGAATTTGCAGGGGAGTATCCGCAGGTGGATCAATATCTCTCGCTCGTCCGGTACAGTGATGAGGCGATCCAGGAGCTGGTCGAGTATTTTGCGGATGCGGATGAGCCGACTGCGATTGTATTCTTCGGTGATCACCAGCCCGGTGTAACGAATGGATTTTATGACGAGCTGCTCGGGGAGGCGGCGCAGTCGGATGCGCGGGAACCGCGGCAGGTCAAGCTGGTCACCCCATTCTTTATCTGGGCAAACTACGACATCGAAGAAGCACAGGACGTACAGATCAGCGCGAACTACCTGGCCGCCTATGCGCTGGATACGCTGGGCTGTGCGACCTCGGCGTATGATGCACTGCGCCTGCAAACCCGGCAGGCGGTTCCGCGCGTTAATAATGATGGCTTTTATACTGCAGACGGGGAGTGGCATGCGATCGCAATGGCGGAGGACTATGCGGCGCTGACTGACTACCGCATGATGCAGTACACACAACTGTTTGACCATAAGAACCGGAATGACGCATGGTATGAAACGGCATCATAATTTTTACGCCGGCAGGCCGGCAAAGGGCTTTTCGGATCCGTGCTTTTGTGATAGAATGGTTGCTGACAGGAGGAGATCATTATGAAGGAGCTCTACAAAGGCTTTGCACATGTTGCGATCACTACGGTGGATATGGATGAAAGCATTGCGTTTTACGAAAAAATTGGCGGTACGGTGACCGCGCGCTCAAGCGCAGGGGAGAAACTGCTGGCGCTGGTCGAGTTCGGCGGGCTGGTGCTCGAACTGATCCAGCCGCCGGAAGGCGAGCTGATACCGGCGGGCGTCGGCAGCATCCCGCATTTTGCAGTATATGTGGATGATTTGGAGAAGGCGGCCGCAGCGATCAAGGATGCGGGCGTGATTTCATTCATGACGCCGGAGAAACGGGTGCTCCCGGATACCTTCGGCGGCCTGCAGAACTGGTTTTTTACTGGTCCCTCCGGTGAGCAGATTGAACTGCTGCAGATGCTTTGAACGGAAACAGAAAAAACAGCGGGCGGCTTTGCAGAGCCGCCCGCTGTTTTTCTGCGCATCATACAGTGGGGGATTGGTTGTAACCGGTCACGCCGTTGGCGTTTATCCAGGCAAGTTTGGTCCGGATCAGGGAAGCGATCGCTTCACTCTCGCTGCCGTGCCGCTGGACATAGAGCGACTGCAGGTCGAGCAGGTCGTTATAAGTCAGATAAGGGTAGTCACCGGTCATCATGGTGCCGTCCGGCAGATAGGCGTAATACAGATTATTGTCTTCCATTGGCCAGAGACCGGCCGTCAGTTCGATGCCGCGTACCAGACGGTCGGCAAATGCAGCATATTGCCCGTCTCCGGTCGCGTTTGTCAGCCGGTAGAGGAATACTGCCTCAGCTGCATGGTGGTTGAGCGAGCAGTGCGTGGTCTTTCCTTTGCCGTTTTCGTGCCAGTAATCCTCGACCAGCCAGCCTTCATCCGCTGCAGAGCCAAAGGAGAAATGGTGATCCGCCGCAAAACCCATCAGGAAATCCGCGTATTTTATAGTGGCGTCCAGCCACTCAGACACACCAAAGGTCTCAGCTGCATCGATGTTTGCCTGCCAGAAAGAGGTGTTGAAGCGCGTGTCGAAATAGCCGGGGTCGATATCATAATCCCGGTTCAGCCATCCGCTGCCGGCTTGGGAGGGGATAAAGCCGTATTCGTTCTGCTGCTCCCGCATAATGTCAATCATGGCAAGGCCAAGTGCGCGGCTGGCCGGTTCCCCTGTATCGCGCGCCATCTTGGCTGCAATATAGGCAGCGGGCAGGGGATGAAAATAATTTTCCCCGCTGGGATAGTAATCTGAGGGAGCAGTGTAGTAATAGCCGTCGTAACACCAGCGGTTGCTGTCGGTAAAGCGGTAGTTGGTCCAGCGGGCGACTACATCCGGATCGTCCCAATCGATCAGAAAGCTGTCCGCGCACAGCGCAAGATAATCGCTGTATGAATTTCCGGGCAGCGCGGCAACCGACAGGGAAAGCGTATAGCCGTCGCTTGTCTTTTGGATTGACAGCGCACCATCATAATCAGGCAGGTATTCGATCATGCCGTTTTCACGCCCGGTATACGTGAGAGGAGTGACCAGAACCGCTTCGGACTGATCGGTGCGCACGAAATACATGCCCTTGCCGAGCGACATTTTATTTTCCAGCGGCGTAACGGACCACTGGCCGGTTTCGGCAGAATAGCTGCGTACCGTACCTTCTGCGCCCGGCAGGACGTATTGCGCGGCTGTTTGCCCTTCGCATGCAGCCCCTTGTGGCTGGATGCGCCCCATGTAGACCGTGCAGCCTGCCGTATCCGTATAGGTGCGCAGCTGCTGCACGGCGTCCCGGCTTTCCGCTGTGGATTCTGTGCGGGTCACGGGGCCGAGCGAAGTAGCGAACGCCTGCGCGCTGCCGGTTTCGGTCCAATCGCGGAAACCGCCGGATTGGCAGCCGGTCAGCGTCATTGAGCCGAGCAGCAAAGCGGTCAGAATGAACTGGAGTGGCTTCATGAGGTTCCTCCCGGATAAAAACGTAATAGATACTTCATTATAGCATGTCTGTGCGAAAAAGGAAAGGCAGGAGGCAGGCGCATAGAAAAGCGCCCGCCGGACGGATGTCCGGCGGGCGTTGCGGGATCTAAAAGCCGTGCAGAAAACTGCAGGTTTGAATTAATAGTGGCGCGCCTCGTACAGGTGATCCTCGATCGCCTTGCGGGCAGCCTGTACCTCGGGCTTGGTGGAAACCTCGGCAACGCCGACACGCCACCAGTTCTCGTAGCCCGCGGACATGGTCTTGGGCAGAACCTTCATGTCGATGACAGTGGAAACGGTCTGCTTCTTCGCGTCCTCGATGGCAGCCTTGAGCTCGTCCATGGTCTTGACCGTGTAGGTCTTGCAGCCGTAAGCCGCGCCGATGGCAGCGTAGTCCACCTGGATGACCTTGCCCTTGTGGATACCGTTGGTCACGCCGTCCTCGAGCATGTTCTTCTCGGTGCAGATGCAGGCATTGCCCTGGCCGACTTCGAGGTTGTTGATGCAGCCGAAGGAAGCGTTATCAAATACCATAACGTTGATCTTCTTGCCGATCTGGACAGAGGTGATCAGCTCGGAGTGCAGCATGTCGAACGAGCCGTCGCCGGTCATTGCGTAGACTTCCTTATCCGGGCAGGCGAGCTTGGCGCCCAGCGCGGAAGCAATCTCATAACCCATGCAGGAGTAACCGTACTCCATGTGGTAGGTGTTGATCTTGCGTGCACGCCACAGGCCCTGCATGTCGCCCGGCAGCGAGCCGGCCGCAGCGCAGACGATGGCGTCGTCGTCGATCATCTTGTTGATGGTGCCGAGAACCGCGGTCTGGCAGAGCTTGCAGCCGGTGTCCTCGATGTACTTCTCAACGCACTCGCGGTTTGCGTCGTTGATCTCCGGAATGAAGGAATCCTTGTCGGTGTAGGTGCAGTTGTCCAGACGCTCAACCTCGGTCCACCACTCCTTGCGCAGCGCAGCAACTTCTTCTGCGTAAGCAGCATCGGTGTGGTAGCCGATCTTCTTGAGCTCCTCGGAGAGCGCGGTCAGCGCCTCGTTTGCGTCCGCAACAACCGGGGTTGCGTCCATCTTGTACGCCTGGAACTCGGACGGGTTGATGTTGACGAACTTCGCGTCCGTGCGGTACAGCCACTTGGAAGCCGTGGTGAAGTCAGTGTAGCGGGTGCCGACGCCGATGACAACGTCCGCCTCGTGCGCCAGCTTGTTGGCAGCGATGCCGCCGGTGGTGCCCAGACCGCCGAGGTTGAGCTCGTGGGTCCACTCGACAGCGGACTTGCCCGCCTGGGTCTCGCCGAATGCGATGCCGAAGTCCTCAGCGAACTTCCTGAATACCTTGTGCGCCTCAGCGTAGCGTACGCCGCCGCCACAGATCAGGAGCGGCTTCTTGGCATTCTTGATGACCTCGACCGCCTTGTCGATCGCATACTTGGTCGCCGGACGGCGCTCGATGCGCCATACGCGCTTCTTGAAGAAGTCAACCGGGTAGTCATACGCTTCCGCCTGTACGTCCTGCGGCAGGGAGATCGCAACAGCGCCGGTGTTGGCAGTGTCGGTCAGCACGCGCATCGCGGAGATCATGTCGGTCATGACCTGCTCCGGACGGTTGATGCGGCCCCAGTACTTGGTGACAGCCTGGAACGCGTCGTGCGCGGAGATGGACAGGTTCTGCGGCTGCTCCATCTGCTGGAGAACCGGATCCGGCTGGCGGGACGCATAGATGTCGCCCGGCAGGATCAGGACCGGGATGTTGTTTGCAGTAGCGGTCGCAGCAGCGGTGACCATGTTGCACGCGCCGGGGCCGACGGAAGAGGTGGCCGCGAAGATCTGCTTGCGGCGCATCTGCTTGGCGTAGCCGACAGCGGCGAGCGCCATGCCCTGCTCGTTCTTGCCCTGGTATACAACCATGTCCTTGAGCTCCTGCTCAACGCCGTTGGCAAAGCCGACAACGTTGCCGTGGCCGGGCAGCATGAAGATGCCCTTGACAAACTTGTGCTCAACCTCGTTGCCGTCCATGTCGATGTAGCTGACATACTGGTTTTCGAGGAAGCGGACGAGTGCCTGGGATGCCGTCAGGCGGACGGTTTCCATGTGCTTCATAGGTGAATTCCTCCTGAAATTATTTTCTCTCACAAAACTCGATCAAAGCCGAGGTTTCAAACGGGCGGCTATATCGCGCCGTAAGGTAATTTTATTTCACCGGGGCTCTGCCTCGGTGAAATACCAATGTTTCGGGACTTGTGTCCCGAACCGCCTTTGCTGTGCAAAGGCGAGGGGGTTATCGGATTTGGTTTCGTCAGGAACCAAATCCGTATCTAAGGGGGACAGCGTCCCCCTTGGAAATCAGTTCCCGGTCGGGCAGTGCCAGATGTGGTCGTTGGCGTCGTCCTGTACGAGCCAGATGTGCTCCTCATCGTCGATGCGGGTCTTATCCCACGGATTGCCCGGCAGATGGCGGATGCCCCATGCGTAGCAGCAGGAGTAGCCCGGGCCGGTTACCTGAGAGTGCATCTTGTCGGTGATGATCGCAAGGCCGTTGTGATGGGTCTCGTAGATCTCGCCGTTAGCCCAGCCGGCGCCGAAGCCCTGCGGCTTGTCATAGCGGTAGAAGTAGCACTCCGGCTGCGGATGATGGTGCGGCGGATAGCTCGACCACTTGCCCGGCAGGTTGACAACTTCGCCCAGCACCATGTTGGAGTAGGGGGCGTTGTCCAGATCGAAGCAGGTGCGTACGTCGCGCTTGATGCAGCCCATCAGCTCGCCGTTTGCGCCGCGTGCCCAGGTATCGGTATCTTCCGGCTTGTACATCTTGTTCGGGAAGGTCTTATCGTTGAGCGTCTTCTGAATGTAGATATTGCAGGGACCGTGCGCGGTAATCTTGACCTTGGTACCCTTGCATACATGCAGGCAGGACGGATTGTAGTCAAACGGGTTCGGACGGTCTACGTCGTAGGACTGGTCGTCCCACTCGATGGTGCACTTGCCGTCGAATACCAGAGCAGCGAGTTCCTTCTCAGGCTCCTCAAAGGAATAGGTGTCGCCGTCCTCCATGACGAGGAGCGCAATGTCCATCATGGCATCCTTGCCGATGCCCTCGTCCAGGCGGATATATTCGTTGTACCCGCGCTTGACTTGCTTATCCATGTACATAGGTTATCCCTCCAAAAAAAGATTTTTGGGTAAAGCGCCCGCGGGCTGACTGAGCCGGGGCGGAGCGGCAGCTTTCTGCCTCTTCCATTATAGCACGCGGCAACAGGCGCTTCAACCGTTCGCCGCGGGGCGGGAACACTTCGTCATTTATCACAAAAACAGGATGCGTTATTCTGACAAATGATACAACAAAAATACGATTTTCAGATACCGTGCTCTTGTGTTTGTCCCCGTTTGTGGTTATAATTATAGCAGATGAGCGGAGAAATGCTTGCAATTTCTTCATGAACAATAACACGATTTTAAGGTGTTTCCGGAGGGTGGATATGGACGCTGCAAGGCGAGAGAAAAAAGAGCACGGCACACTGGCATTTCCGTTTCAGATCTACCCCGCGTTGGACGGCAGCGAGTCCGATGACAGCGACTTCATCCCGTACCACTGGCATCCCGAATTCGAGATTATCACAGTGGATGCAGGGCATGTGTCTCTGACCATTGCCGACCATGTGTACGAGGGAGAGCATGGAGATGTGTTTTTCGTCGCGGGCGAGGAACTGCACGAAATCCGCGCAGCGGGACGGGAAAACCAGTTCCGCTCGTTCGTATTCGCGGCGGACTTTCTGCAGTTTGCGCGCAGCGACCAGGCAGAGACCGAGCTGCTCGCCCCGCTGGCCGGGGGCAGGCTGCGGTTCGTGACCTGCCTGCGCGCCGGCGAACCGGGGCAGTCCGAGGTGCGCGCGCTGCTTGCGCAGATTGTGCGCGCCTGTCTGGCGCAGGCGCCGGGCAGCCAGCTTGCGGTCAAGGCGGCGCTGCTGGGAATCGTGGCAGCCTGTGCGCAGAACGGCTTGCTGCACGGGCGGCAGATGCGCCCTAACGCGGATTACAAGGCGCGGCAGCTCAAGGAGATCGTGGGCTATCTGGGCGAGCATTTCACTGAACCGCTGCCGCTGCCGGAGGTGGCCGCGCAGTTCGGCCTGTCGCCGCAGTATTTCAGCACTTTTTTCCGTGAGAACTTCGGCCGCACGTTTACCCAGCATGTGAATTCCCTGCGTATTGAACAGGCAGCGCGCCTGCTGCGTGAAACCGATCTGCCGGTGATGGAGATCGCGTTTAACGTGGGGTTTGACAACTTCAGCTATTTTATCAAAAGGTTCCGTGAAGTTTATGGCCTGTCGCCCTCCAATTACCGCAAAAACGGCATTGCGTGAGGGATGAACGGATAGCCGCAGAAAGCAACAGGGGAAGCCGGCAAGCTTCCCCTGTTGCTTTTATTATTCATACCGTAATTTGACATTTTCCTGTCGGCAGAGATCAACATACTCCTGCGGCGGTTCCCGGTCAGTGATAAAGCCGGTCAGATCTTTAAGATGACAGAAAGTGACAATGGCTTCTCTGCCGATCTTGGAAGAGTCGGCCATACAATAAATCTTGTCTGCGCGTTGGACGACCGCGCGCTTGATTTCGGCCTCCAGAAAAGTGGTGTTGGTCATGCCTGCTGTAAGGGAAACACCGGTGGCGCCCATAAACGCTTTGTTGATGCGCATGGAGGAAAGCGACTCGATGGTGGACAACCCGACAAAGGAATCGGTTGTCGGGCTGTATATCCCGCCGAGCGAAATGATATTCAGGTTATCGTATTTGGCTGCCTCGCTGAGCGCACCGAGCGAATGGGTGATGATTGTGATGCGCTTTTTTGCTGCCAGGAAGCGCAGCAGGCACAGCGTTGTTGTGCCGGAATCGATAAAGATAGTATCCCCATCGGATACATCTTCGGCTGCCAGGCGGCCAATCAAGGATTTATCAATCGGGTTGAGACCGGACCGGATGGGCGTCGGGACGGCGCCGGACGGTACGGTGGCGGTTACACCGCCATAAACTTTGGTAATGTGCCCGCGCATCTCAAGTTCGTTCAGATCGCGGCGGATGGTGTTTTTGGAAACGCCGAAGACCTCACACAGCTCGTCAATGCTGACGGTCTCACGTGAGATGACGTATTGTTCAATTGAATTGAGTCGGCTGACCTTCATCTTCCCTATCCCCAATCTAGACCGGAATATATCCACAAACGTTTTTTTTAGTTTATCAAATTCTGAACAAATTGTCCACTGTTTTCATTTTTTGGGAAAAAAGCTGCAAGTGCCGGCTGGGCAGCGGCTTGGAAATGCTGGAAATAATGCGGCCGTACATCAGCGGGCAGTGACGGGCCGGCAAAATTGTATGGGCAGCCGGCGGAACAGCAGCTGTATTTATAGGGCAGGGCAGAAGGAGACAGAAAGCTGATGCTGGAGAAAATAAACAAAAAAGCATAAAGATACAACCAAGACATAACCAACAAATTTTATATATTTGACCGTGAATTTTTATGAAATATTCCGGAGGACACAAAATCCAGGAGCAAATTTTTGTGAGCGAATGTGTGAAATCCGGTTGAAATCCGGCCGGTATGGTGATACACTGTTAACGAATAGCAGTGGCTTTTTGCCACTGTGCGACGGAACCTGTTCCGCGGAGAGAAAATATTTTTGAATTAGGCAGGTGTATGCAATGCAGAAAGCAGAAAAGATGCAGGAGCTGCGCGTATTTGCACAGGAAATCCGCTTGGAGACCCTGAAGACGATCGGCTCGCTTGGCTTCGGCCACGTTGGCGGCTCGATGTCCATCGTTGACGCACTGGCTGTGCTGTATGGCGAAGTGATGAAGGTCGATCCGAAGAATCCCCGCTGGGAAGACCGCGACTGGTGCGTACTGTCTAAGGGCCATGCAGGCCCGGCGATGTATGCTACCCTTGGCCTGAAGGGCTTTTACCCGATTGAGCAGGCTTACACGCTCAATCAGCCGCACACCAATTTCCCGTCCCATACCGACCGCACCAAGACCCCCGGCGTTGACCTGACGACCGGTTCGCTGGGCCAGGGTATGTCCACTGCGACCGGCGCGGCGCTCGGCAATAAGATCGACGGACGCGACAACCACGTGTTCGTATTTGTCGGCGACGGCGAAGCAGATGAAGGCCAGGTTTGGGAAGCTGCACAGTTTGCTGCACATTACAAGCTGGACAACCTCGTCTGCTTCGTAGACGATAACAAGTATCAGCTCGACGGCGCATGCGAAAAGGTTATGTCGCACGCCAATGGCATCGGCGCGAAGTTTGCAGCGTTCGGCTGGAACGTCGTCAACTGCGAAGACGGCAACGATGTTGAGCAGATCTATGACGCAATCCAGAACGCTTATGCGACCAAGGGTGTGCCTACCTGCATTGTGCTGAACACCGTTAAGGGCAAGGGAGCTACCTTTGCTGACGGCACGGGCGCGCATTCCTCTCAGCCGTCCAAGGAGCAGTGGGATGAAGCCATTGCTTACGCTGAGAGCAAGCTCGCTGAGATTAAGGCACAGTAAGGGAGGGTATGAACATGAGCTTTACTTTGATTGGCAAGCATGAAAAGGATTCTCGTGCAAACCGCGACGGCTACGTTTCCGCGATGCTCGAGATCATGGAGAAGGATCCCACGGTCATGCACGTT
>HHCFJ05603__coassemble_631_pt1 | contig 16926 bp, 16 predicted proteins | sample HHCFJ05603__metabat2_low_PE_011 | metagenome-assembled genome bin HHCFJ05603
AGCGCGTTCAGCACACCGGCCAGCGTTATGACGGCCGTGCCGTGCTGGTCGTCATGGAAAATCGGAATATCGCAACGCTCCTTCAGGCGACGTTCAATTTCAAAGCAGCGCGGCGCGGCGATGTCCTCCAGATTGATGCCGCCGAACGAACCGGAAATCAGCTGGATGGTGCGCACGATCTCGTCCACATCCTTGGAAGCCACACAAAGCGGGAACGCATCCACGTCCGCGAACGCCTTGAACAGCGCGCACTTACCCTCCATGACCGGCATGCCCGCGATCGGGCCGATGTCGCCCAGGCCGAGCACGGCCGTGCCGTCCGTAATGACCGCAACCAGGTTGTGGCGGCGGGTATAGGTGTAGCTCAGCGACGGGTCGTCCTTGATCTTGAGGCAGGGCTCAGCCACGCCGGGCGTATAGGCGATCGACAGATCGTCCTTGCTGTTGACCTCGCACCGCGCGACGACCTCGATCTTGCCGCCCCACTGCTCATGCGCCTTGAGAGCGCGCTCTTTTAAATCCATGTTGGTTTCCTCCGTTACATTTGCACGCCGCCCACCGAAAGGTGCGGCGTGGTATTTCTTCTTTATTTCTTTATTATACCGGCCCTTCCACGTTTCGTAAAGTGCCGTTTTCGCCGTTCCGTGCAAAACATGCCCCAAAAGCGGAGCGGATGGCAAAGCTGCCGGTTCGTCTTCCGCCATTGCGGCATGTCATCATGCGTTGCTTGCAGCAACGGGCAGATTGCTCTACAATGGTGGCAACAACGAAGGGCCAAAGGAGGTTATCCCCGATGTTAAACGAAAACATAAAAACGATCCGAAAAGCAAAAGGGCTTTCGCAGGAGGAGCTTGCCATCAAGCTGAATGTGGTGCGGCAGACCGTTTCCAAATGGGAGCATGGCTTGTCCGTTCCTGATTCTGAGATGCTGGTCTCCCTGTCGGAAGTGCTGGAAACACCGGTAAGCACTCTGCTTGGGGAAACGGTGATTGAGCCGCCGGCTGACGACCTGAAAGCGATCTCCGAAAAGCTGGAGATCATCAACCTGCAGCTTGCACGCAGCAAAGCCGCCAGAAGAAAAGCACTGCACTGGCTGCTGATCGCATTGTGCGCCGTCATAGCAGCCACGTTTGCTATCCTCGCCGTATGGAACAGCTCTTATCTTGGATGGGATTTCAGCGACCCGGAAACCGCCGTTGCCGGCGCCGCCCTTCACGCTTTTGAGTGGCTGTTCGTCCGCCTCGCTCCGGTTGTTCTGATCGCGGCAGTCGTTGGGGCTGTTTTCACGCGCAGGAAGGGATAAAAGCGGTTCTGTTTCAGCCAGGCTTTTATCCGTCCTCCGCTTCCCGGCGGTGCATCAGCCGCGGGAACAGCAGGATATACGCCGCGCCCGAAAGCACTGCAGACAGGATATCCGAAATCGGTTCGGCGTACAGCAGGGCCGTTGCGGAAAACACCGCGGGCAGGATGAATACGCCTGCAAAAAACACACCCTTGCGCAGCATGGAAAACGCCAGCCCCCACTTGACCAGCCCCATGCCGGTCATGCCGTCCACAAAGGGATACTGGACCGCAAGGCCGAGCACACCCAGTGTATAAGTGCGGATCATCCATGCCGCCATCTCGATATGCGCGGGCTCGGTGGTGAAAATGCGGACAAACAGACCGGAAAGCGTCTGCGCAGCAAGGAACATGACAACTGTGAACACAAGGCACAGCAGCACGATATACTTTTCCGCGCGCACCACGCGTCTAGTATTTCCCGCGCCGTAGTTATAGCCCAGAATGGACTGCGTGCCCGCTGTGATGCCGCCGAGCGGCATGGTGATGATCAGCATAAAGCTCTGCAAAATGGCCGCGCACGCGATCAGCATATCACTGTCCGCTCCGCCGTATTTGCGCAGCATGACGTTGACCGCGATCAGCAGCACATTATCCAGCGCGATGATGAGCGCAGGCGACAGGCCGACCTGCACGATACGCCGCAGCCAGCCTGCGTTCAGCGGCTGCCTCGTGATGCCGACCAGCGCGCGGTCACTGAACAGGAAGCGAAGCGTATAGGCCGTCGAGCACACCTGTGACAGCACGGTGGCCAGCGCGGCCCCCTGCACCCCCATATCCAGCAAAAAGATAAACACCGGGTCGAGCAGAATATTGACCGCCGCGCCCAGCATGACCGAGCGCATCGCCGTGCCCGAAAAGCCCTGGCTCATCACAATCTGGTTCATGCCGCTGCTGAGCAGCGCGAACACCGTGCCCATCACATAGGTTGTGAAATACGCCTCCGCATACGGCCAGAGCTGCTCGCTCGCACCGAAGGCGAACAGGATCGGCCGCCGGAACACCAGCACCGGGATGGTGACCAGCACTGAAAGCGCCAGCAGCAGATAAAAGCTGTTGGCGACGACCTGCCGCGCGCCGTCCATATCGCGCCGCCCCATGCGGATGCTCATGAGCGGGCCGCCGCCGAAGCCGACCAGTGCGGCAAACGCTGTGATCATGGTCACGACCGGAGCGCACACGCCCACACCTGCAAGCGCGTCCGCCCCCACTTCCGCAATATGGCCGACATACATGCGGTCAACCACGCTGTATAATATATTGACAAACTGTGCCAGCATAGCCGGTATCGCAAGCTGCAGAACCAGCTTGCCTTCCGGCGCCGTGCCGAGCGGCGTTTCCGCCTGCTGCATATCCGATCCCCGCCTCGTTTTTCATGATGACCCTACTATTATACGGGCAATGGACGGTTTCGTAAAGGGAACTTTTCGCAGTTTTGCCCGTCTTTTTTAATAGGAGGGATCGTGATGAAACAGCTTATTTCACTTGCCGCTGGCCTGCTCCTGCTCGCCGCTCCGGGAGCAGCCGCTCAGCCTGCGTCGCCCGGCATGTCCAGCCCCACGGCAATGCCCGCGCCCGAGCCGGAAGGCGCACCGCCTGTCCCACTGCCGTCCCCTGAAACCGACGGCGTACCCCCGCTGGATCTGCCCTGTCCGACCACCGCCGTTCAGGAGGTGGTGCTTCCATGAAACAGCTTCCGCTTTGTCTTGCGCTTGTGCTCCTGCTGTCTGCGTGCAGCCCCGCCGCACTGCAAAACACACCGGACACAGCCGACACACCGGTTGAAGTGACCGACTGCGGAGAATACATCGACAGGCACGGCGAGATCACAGGCGCAGAGGCGCGCGACCAGTTTCTTTCCGCCGTGGAGAGCGGCTCGCCTGCCGACATACGTATCATACAGTACACCATCGAGGGCGATCCGGTCACGATCGATGTGTCGTTTGACGGAAAAACTTTCATTTCGACCCAGGACACAACACAGGATCAGTTCGGTCCACAGCAGGTCACAACGGCCGAATGGGGATACCTGCTCAACAGCGAGCTTGTCGCAGACACATATGGGGACGGCTCGCCGCGTACGGTGCGGACAACCTGGTTCCTCTCACCGGTTCCGCAGAAAGAAATCGACGCAAATCCGCTGGCAGAATACGACAGCTTATATCTGTTTGACCGCACGGATACGCTTCGTTAAGCTTTCCCGACCCGGAATGCACCGGTATTCCGGTTTTGTCTGCCGGACAGAAACAGGATCAGACAGGCGTTTGGCTACAGCGCAGCAATCCTGTCAAAACTGTTAGATTTCCGACAGGCTCTCGACAGAATTGCATGGTATAGTCTGTATCGTACCAAGGAAATGGTACGGTACAGACTTTTTTCCGGGAGGTTTTCTCTTATGACGGTTTTACAGACAGCAGGCCTGCGCAAGGTTTACGGCGCGGGCGACACCGAGGTGCGCGCGCTCGACGGCGTCGACCTTACAGTCGAGAGCGGCGAGTTCGTCGCCGTGGTCGGCACATCCGGCTCGGGCAAGTCCACCCTGCTGCACATGCTCGGCGGGCTCGACCGCCCCACAAGCGGCAAGGTCTATGTGGACGGGAACGACATTTTCGCGCTGAAGGACGACGAGCTGACCATCTTCCGCCGCCGGCGCATCGGGTTTGTGTTCCAGGCGTACAATCTGGTGCCCGTGCTCAGCGTATACGAAAACATTGTGCTCCCCATTGAGCTGGACGGCGGCACGGTGGATAAATCCTATGTGGACGAGATCATCCACACGCTCGGTCTGGAAAGCAAGCTCTTGAGCCTGCCGAGCCAGCTCTCAGGCGGCCAGCAGCAGCGCGTCGCCATCGCCCGCGCGCTCGCAACCAAGCCCGCCATTATCCTGGCCGACGAGCCGACCGGCAACCTGGACAGCAAGACCAGCCAGGACGTGCTCGCACTGATGAAGGTGACGAGCGAGAAGTTCGGCCAGACCATTGTCATGATCACCCACAACGAGGAGATCGCCCAGCTCGCGCACCGGATCGTCCGTATTGAGGACGGCCGCATCGTCCATACGTAAGGGGGCGCGTGTCATGTTAAACGTCCCCAACAAAAAGTGCATCCGCCGCCTGTCCGACCGCAGCCTCAAGGCGGCGAAAACGCGCAACATCATTGCGGTCATCGCGATCGCGCTGACGACCGTGCTGTTTACTTCGCTGTTCACGATCGCTATGTCGATCAACGCCTCGTTCCAGCAGGGCAACTTCCGGCAGGCGGGCGGCGACATGCACGGCTCGTTCAAGGATCTGACCGAAGCGCAGGTGGAGGAGCTGAAGGATGACCCGCTTATCAAGGAATACGGTACACGACTGATGGTCGGCATGACGCCGGGCGAGGTGCCGTTCAACAAGAGCCATGTCGAAATCAGCTGCATGGACGAGACCGAGGCAAAGCATTATTTCATCGAACCCGTCGAAGGCAGCCTGCCCCGCGAGGGCACGGACGAGGCCGCGACCGACACCCGCGTGCTCTCCCTGCTCGGCATCGAGCCAAAAGTCGGCGCGCAGTTTACCCTGCCGATCGAGATCGACAGCAACACCACGGACGCGCGTGTGGTCGAGCGCACGTTCACGCTCTCGGGCTGGTGGGAGTATGACAGCGCGATCGTCGCGTCCCACGTCCTCCTGCCCCGCTCGGCGGCCGAGGAGCTGTGCGCCCTGTCCAACGGCAAAGAAGGCACACAGACCGGCACCTGGTCGCTCGACGTGATGTTTTCCAGCTCGCTGCACATCCGAGACGACCTTGAGCAGATCCTCGCAAACCACGGCTACCAGTGCGACAACGCGACGGGCGACAACTACATCAATATCGGCGTCAACTGGGGCTACTCAGGCGCGCAACTCGCAGAGAACATCGACCCGCTGACGGTCATCGCCATCGCCGCCATGCTGCTGCTTATCATCTTCACCGGATACCTCATTATCTACAACGTGTTCCAGATCTCGGTCACGAACGACATCCGGTTTTACGGCCTTCTCAAAACCATCGGCACGACCGGCAGGCAGATCCGCCGCATGATCCGGCGGCAGGCGTATCTGCTCTCGGTCGTCGGCATCCCGATCGGCCTTGTGGCCGGGTATCTGATCGGCGCGCAGCTCGTGCCTCTTATCATTTCGCAGCTGGACGGCATTCACGAGACCATCTCGATCAGCCCGCTGATCTTTGTCTTTGCGACCGTGTTCTCGCTCATCACCGTGCGCATCTCCTGCCGCAAGCCGGGCCGGATGGCTGCGCGCGTGTCGCCGGTCGAGGCCGTGCGGTATACGGACGCGGACGTTAGGCAGCCGAAGAAATCCAAGGGCAGGCACGCCGCCAAACGCGCGGCCTACGGCGCCAAGCTGCCGCGCATGGCGTGGATGAACCTCGGCCGCAGCCGCAGCAAGACGGTTATCACGGTCATTTCGCTCGCGCTCGCGGTGGTGCTCATGCAGCTGACCTACACCTTCGCGATCGGCTTTGACATGGACCGGTACCTCGCAAGCAAGTCGGCGGTCGATTTCATCGTGGGCGACGCGGCGTACTTCCAGACCGGTTCGGGTTTTTCCTCAACCGACGAGGCCGTGCCCGAAAACGTGATCGCGGACATCGACGCCGAGGGCGGCATCACGCAGTCCGGCCGTATCTACGGGCAGGTGTCCAGCGTGCAGGAGTTTGTCTCCGAGGACTGGTTCCGCCAGAACAACGGCCAGTGGTACCCGGCGGAATATCTGGATCAGATGGTCGAACAAGCCGAGCATAACGCATCCGGCCAGATCGCCGACCGCGCCCAGCTCTACGGCATGGAGGACTTCCCGCTGTCCAAACTGACCGTGCTGGACGGCGACCTGTCCGCGCTGTCCGATCCCACGAAAAACGCGATCGCCGCGGTGTATGCGACCGACGACTACGGCGACCCGGAAGCGCAGTCCCACTGGGCAAAGGTGGGCGACAAGGTGCATCTGCGCTATGTGGAGGAATACGAATACTACTATACGGATACGGGCGAAGTCATCCCGCAGGAAGAAGTCGATGCGGCCTATGCCAGCGGGGTCAGCATCAGCTCACACGCTAAGACCTACCGCGATGTGGAGTACACAGTCGCAGCGGCGGTCACCATCCCCGGCTCGCTCGACTACCGCTTTTACGGCGCGGACCAGTTCGTGCTGGGCGCGGAGCAATTCAAGCAGGACTCGCAGACCAGCTCGGTCATGACCTATGTATTTGACACCACGGACGACGCGGCCGACCGTATGGAAGCCTTCCTCGCGGATTACACCGAAAATGTGCAGCCGCTTTTTGACTACGAGAGCAAAAAGACCTATCAGGCCGAGTTTGAGGGGTTCCGTTCGATGTTTTTGACGCTCGGCGGCGCGCTCAGCCTGATCATCGGGCTGGTCGGCATACTCAACTTCTTAAACGCCGTGCTGACCGGCATCATCACGCGCAAACACGAGTTTGCGGTTTTGCAGGCCATCGGCATGACGGGAAAACAGCTGAGACACATGCTCATGCTCGAGGGACTGTATTACGCCCTGCTCGCCATGGCGGTCAGCACCGTCCTGAGCGTGACGCTGGGGCCGCTCATCGGCGCGGGGTGTGCAAACGTGTTCTGGTTCTTTGTGTACAAGTTCAGCGTGCTGCCGCTCGCGGTGCTGCTGCCGGTGTTCATCCTGCTGGGGCTTGCCATCCCGCTTGTCACTTATCGCGGCACGGCAAGACAGAGCATTGTGGAACGTTTGCGCACGGACGAGTAAAAGGCATGCGGTTTTCATCAGTTTCCCCTCTTGACGGCCGGGCTTCTCCCATGATAGAATGACTTGTATTCACGCGGAGGGCAAGTCATTCGCTGGAAATGATAAGCCGGATAAGGTGACGGGTTGGAACACCCGTAGTCTTATCCGGCTTTTTCTTTTGGGCTGCCCGCCGCGCTACTGCAAAAGGAAAGGGATGGGAAATTTGGATCTTCTCAAAGACAGGGTCAAACCGCTGTACTTCCGCTATCTGGCGGCGGCGTTCGGCAGCGCGCTGACCAGCTCGATCTACAGCGTCGTGGACATGGCGATGGTCGGCCAGTACCAGGGGCCGGACGGCACGGCGGCGCTCGCGGTCGTCGCGCCGGTTTGGAACATCATCTACAGCTTCGGCCTGCTGGCGGGCATCGGCGGCTCGGTGCTGTTCTCCACGCTGCGCGGCAGCGGGAAAACCCGCCACGAGGACGAAAACGAGTATTTCACCACCGCGCTCGGCCTGTCGGTGGTCTTTGCGGCGCTGTGGTGGATCGTGATCGCGTTTTTCGACGTGCCCATGCTGCGGCTGTTCGGCGCTTCGGACGCGCTGCTCCCGCTCGCGCAGAGCTATGTGCTGCCGATTAAGTTCGTTGTGCCGTTTTTCCTGTTTAACCAGATGCTGGCAGCCTTCCTGCGCAACGACGGCAACCCCGGTCTTGCGACCGCAGGCGTGCTCGCAGGCGGCATTTTCAACATCTTCGGTGACTACTTCTTCGTATTCACCTGCGATATGGGCATCTTCGGCGCAGGCCTTGCGACCGCGATCGGCGCGGCGATCACCTTCTTTGTCATGCTGACGCACTTTTTCTCGCGCAAATGCACGCTGCGGCTGGTGCGCCCGAAGCGCGTGCTGCTGCAGGTGCAGCAGATCATCGTCACCGGCTTTTCGACCTTCTTTATCGACGTGGCTATGGGCATCCTGACCATGCTGTTCAACCGTCAGATCATGCGCTACATCGGTGCGGACGGTCTTTCGGTTTACGGCATCATCGTCAACATCAGCACGATCGTACAGTGCTGCGCCTACAGCATCGGCCAAGCCGCGCAGCCGATTATCTCGCGCAACCTCGGCGCAAAGGAATGGACGCGCATCCGGCAGACGCTGCGCTACGCGCTGTACGCGGTTGCAGGGTTCAGCCTGTTCTGGACCGTACTGACGCTTGCTGCGCCGAACGGGATTGTGCACGTATTTATGGCGCCGACCGCAAGCGTGCTCGCGGTCGCGCCCTCGATCATCCGCTGCTACTGCATCTCGTTCCTGCTGCTGCCGCTCAACATCTTCTCGACCTATTACTTCCAGGCGCTGATGAAGCCAGGCGTCGCGATGGTGGTCTCGGTCTCCCGCGGCCTTGTCATCAGCGGCGCGCTGATCTACGCACTGCCCGCACTGTTTGCGCCAGAGGCGCTGTGGTTTGCCATGCCGATAACCGAGCTGATCGTCGCGGTGTTCGTGGTATGGCGCACGGTGCGGTATACCCGTGCGCTGGGCAAGGCGCCGTCCACCTCGTGATGCGGTGCTACCATACCTTTCACCATAACAGAGGAAGGCCCCGCGGAATGAAAATTCCATGGGGCCTTCCCTGCTGTTGCCACCGGCCGGGACATCGCATTTCGGCCAGCCCTATTTGAATATCTTGATTGTCCCTTGCTCGTTCAGATACCGCAGCAGCGACAGCGCGATCGGGAATCCAAAAAGACCCACTGCGCCGAACAGCTGCGCGCCCACATACAGGCTGGCAAGCGTCGCCACTGGATGCAGGCCGAGCTGGCTGCCTACAATTTTGGGTTCGATGATGTTGCGGATGATCGTGACCACAATATATACCGCAAACAATGCGATCGCCATGCGGTATTCGCCCTGGATTGCTGTGATGACCGCCCAGGGGATCATGATGCCGCCTGTGCCGAGCACAGGCAGGATATCGAATATCGCAATCAGCAATGCGATTACGACCGCGTTTTCAATGCCGATCACCGACAGGCCGATGGACAGTTCGACAAAGGTGATCGACATAATGATCGCATACGACCGGATGCAGACAAACAGCGTACCGGTCACATACTCCTTGATCTCCCAGAACACCTCCTGCGCATTCTCGCTCAGCTGCCGGACGAAAAACGAGGCAATCCGGTCGTAATCCAGCGCAATAAAAAAAGTGGAAATAATCATCAGCAGCAGCTTAATGAACAAGCCGGGCAGCGATCCTGCAAGACTTGACAAAACGCTGATTGCACTGCCCGAAAGGGTGGATACGATCTGGCCAAGTGAATTGACAAACTCGCCCCACAGGTTTTCCAGAGATGCTACCAGCGATGCATCCATGCTGAGTACAGATTTCTCGATACCGTCGAAAATATTCATCAGCACCGGCTCGACACGCCAGGTATAAAAAGACGGCAGCTGCTGCAGAAAGTCCCCCGCTGCGGTAAATGCTTTGATGCTGAGCAGCACGAGCAGCAGGCCGATCGTACAGTAAAAAACCAGCACCATAATGATCGCAACCAGCTTGCGGTTGACCTTCAGCTTGGTCGAAACAAACCGAATCGGCCGCTTGAGCAGATAGGCGATCACAAAGCCAATCACGAACGGCATGAGCAGCGGCAGCGCGTATTTCAGCAGCACGAATAAAATCAGCACCATTAGGCCGAAATACAGAATATTGATAATGAAGCTTCGCTTTTTTTCCAAATTCATTTTGTCTCCCCCGCATCCGTCTGCAAAATACACAAAAAGGCATGCCCCGTACTATTCTCTTTGTCAGAGATACGGGTATGCCTTGTCCGACCGGTTATGCAGTTATCGCCGTCAAGATGCATGGCGCGATGCGGTTCCTTTCTACCAGATATTGCGTTGGTTTTATTATAAGCAGTGCAAACAGTGCTGTCAACTACCTGCATGTGAATTTTTACGGTTCTGTAACAACTGCCGCCTGTTTAACCGCTTCATTCGCCCCGCTGCGCCGGACGGTATCCGTTTTCAGATGAAAAAAGGCCCCTGCCGGACGGCAGGAGCCTTGCAGTGCAGGGCGCACATTGCTGCCGCCGCACAGTATTGTAGCGGATATCAGCGCCAGCGGTACTTGCTGCGCTCGATCGGGCCAAACCACGATTCCACGAAATGTTTCAGCAAGGACCACAGCCCTCCACCATGCATATTTTCCTGTTTCATGCTATGTCCCCTCCTATTTCAATACGTTTTGCTTTTCTGATTTTATTTTACCGCATTCCGCAAAATTTTTCCTGCATGAAATTATGAAATATTTCTTAAGAAATTGTGAAGAGGCTGTCCTGCACCGGCCAGCCCCCTTGCGTTATTCCTCGATATCCGCTTCCGCGTTGTCCTCGCCAAAGCCAAGCACCGCCTGGCTTTCCGCTTCGCTCAGCTCGGTTACGCCCTTAAGCTTACGCTTGATTGCGCGCGTACGCGTGCCGACCAGCTTGTCCAGCTCGCGGCTGGCCTGGTCGAGACGTGTCTGGGTCTGCGTCAGGCAGGCTTCGAATTTGTCAAACTCGGTCTTGACCGCGCCCAGCACGTTCCATACCTCGCCCGAACGCTTCTGGATCGCGATCGTGCGGAAGGACATCTGCAGGCTGTTCAGCAGCGCCGCCATGGTGCTCGGGCCTGCGATATTGACATGGTAGTCGCGCTGGAGCACCTCGACCAGGCCGCGGTTTACCACCTCGGCGTACAGACCCTCGAACGGAAGGAACAGGATGCCGAAATCCGTGGTGTAAGGCGGTTCCAGATATTTGTCGTGAATATCCTTCGCTTCGGCCTTGAGCGTGGCGACCAGCTGCCTGGCGCAGGCGTCGATCTGCTCGCGCGAACCGTCCTCATAGGCGTCGCGCAGCGCGCCGTAGGTATCGCCCGGGAACTTGGAGTCGATCGGCAGCCAGACATGCCCGCCGTCCTCGACCGGCAGCTTGACCGCATATTCGACCACATTGCGGCTGCCCGGCCGCGTGGCGACGTTCACTTCGTACTGGTCAGGCGCGAGGATGTCCTCCAAAATCGCGCCAAGCTGGATTTCACCCACAATGCCGCGTGTCTTGACGTTGGTCAGCACCTTTTTCAGGTCGCCCACGCCCTGCGCAAGCGTCTGCATCTCGCCAAGGCCCTTGTAGACCTGCTCGAGACGCTCGTTGACCAGCCGGAAGGACTCATTCATACGCTCAGACAGCGTCTTCTGCAGCTTTTCGTCCACGATCTGCCGCATATCGTCCAGCTTTTTGTTGTTATCCTCCTGCATGGCGCGCAGGTTTTTGTCCACGGTTGTGCGGATGTTCTCAAGGTTTTGCGTGGTCTCGGCCGTGAAACCGTGCAGGCGGCGCTCAAACTGTCCGAGCTGGTCGGTCACGCTGCCCATTTTGCCGGTCAGGCTTTTGTCCATGTCGGCCAGCTGCTGCCGCTGGGCCTCACGGCCCTCCTTCAGGTTCTGGCTGACCAGCGAGCCGAGCGCCGTGATCGTGCCGCCCATGTCGCCGCTGTCCGTGCGCGCCGCCGAAGCCGGCTTGCGCACAAGCAGCACGATCACCAGCACGAGCAGCACAATGACGAGCGCCAGCGTGATTACAGGTATGTATTGCATCAGTAATGGCTTCCTTTCCCTTATAATACGTGCAGTTCCTTAGCAATGCGCTGCATCTCTTCGTCCGTTGCGGCGATCACATCCGCGCAGGCCTTGAGGTCGTCCGAAATCTGCGGCGGCACTTCGATATCTGACTTGTACCGCAGCTGGTGCTCCAGGCTCGCCCAGAAGTCCATGGCGATCGTGCGCAGCTGCAGCTCAATGCGTACCGGCTTGGTCGCCTCAGACAGGAAAATCGGCACCTCCAGGATCAGGTGCAAACTGCGGTAGCCATTGGGCTTGGGGCTGCGGATATAGTCCTTTTTCTCCAGCAGCGTCAGGTCATCCTGCCGCATGAGCATGTCGGCCACCGTATAGATATCCTCGATAAACGGGCAGATCACGCGGATGCCGCCGATGTCGTTCAGGTTTTCCATCATCGACTGCAGGGAGATCGGGTAGCCGCGCCGTTTGAGCTTGCCGATGATACTGCGCGGGGTCTTGATGCGGCTCTTGATTGAGTCGATCGGATTGGGCTTGCCAGAAATACGCGATTCATCGCTCAGGATATCCAGCTTGGTCTTGATCTCGCGGATGCCTGCCTCATAGAGCAGCATGACCTGCTGCAGCTGCATCGCGGATTCGATCAGCTGCTCCTCATCGTGCTCGGACAGCCGGTCCATCTCGAAAAAATCAGCAAATTCCATCTCATTTCCTCCGTATGCTGCGGGTTGGTTTCTCTGCCTATTGTAACACAAATACGCCGCCCGGGCAATCCGGACGGCGCGGTCCCCGCAAAATCGGACAGGATCACAGCTTTTTGTTGTAATACAGCAGCGTGAAAAGCTCGGCCAGCAGCATAGTGGTATACATCAGCCCGAACGCCACCAGCATGCCGCCGAAAAAATCCTCCACAACGCGCATGCCGACAATGCTCACCAGAATACAGGCCGCACAGATCAGCTCCGCGATACCAAGCGCCCGGCTTTTCGCGCGCCACTCGACCATCTTGTTGCGCTCGTCGAGTTCGGCGATCTTATCCTCGCGCGACATATCGCGCGACAGACTGCGCAGCAGAAAGCCGATCCCCAGAAACAGGCAGAGCGCGAGGACGACCGTGCTCTTGACCTCAAACCCTTTCCAGATGCTGACGAGCAGCATGAGTACGCCGAGTATGGTCATGCCCAGCCCGTACCGGAAGTTCTTTTTATTATAGATCTTCATACTTCTTATCCTCCTCCGCCTTGTTTTCCGCGAGGCAATATAAATCCTCTATCGTTGTGCCGAACAGCTCGGCGATCCGGTAGGCCAGCAGCAGCGAGGGATTGTACTGCCCCTTTTCCAGGGAAATGACAGTGCGCGAGGACACATGCACCCGCTCGGCCAGCTGCTGCTGCGTCAGACCGGCTGCGGTTCGCAGCTCCCTGACCTTGTTTTTCAAATCCCTTCGGCCTCCTTTCCCATGAAGGGCACTTCACATGAAGCATACTTCATGTGAAGTATACTTCATATTATACACAGGCAGCAACAGTTGTCAATCCCTTTTGGAGAAAAATTTTCCCACGCAAAAAGCCCTGCTCGATGCAGGGCTTTTTGCTGTCTCTTTCCGGGGATTCAGTTCATCGCATCCGCCAGCTTGCGCAGCAGGTCGTCGCCATACTGATACCGGCGCAGATAGGCCATGGTCTGCTCCTCCAGCCCACAGACGGCCTGCACCTTGTCGATGGCGGCCTGCACTGCGCTGTCCCCATCCGGCACCTCCGCGCGCGTCTGCGGCGCAGCTATGCCAGGTTTTTTCGTTTCGGCATCATAGGTCACATTGTAACCCGCCTGCGTCAGGCTGGCCAGCTTCACATAGTTATGGCCCTCCTTCTCGATCACCTCGCAGGAGTAGTCTTTGCCGTCGATATGGATGCGCTTCTGTTCGACCATCTCGTCATCCTCCTTTACCGTATCTGTTACCGCTTTTCCGAAGCCCTCTGCCACGCCATCCGCGATCGCGCGGGCGATGGCGTCAAACTCCCGGCCGTACAGTTCCATGTCGTCCCTGTCGTCAATAAAGCAGGTCTCGATCAGTGCATGGGATATACCGCGCTTGAATACATGCTTGAGCACAGCAAGGCTGCTGGATCGTTTGACCCCGCGGTTTTTGAAGCCCAGCGCCGCGATCCGTCGCAGGATCGCCTGCTCGACGGTCACGCCTTGCTCGTTCGTGTGTACCCAGATTTCGCTCCCCGTCGTCACGCCATTGCCTGCTGCATCGTTTGCTGCTGCGTTCAGGTGGAACTCAAGCACATAGGACACGCCTGAGAGCGGCAGCGAACCGCCCTGCGTCACTATCTTGTACGCATCCTCGGACTGGTCATACAGTTCTGCCTCAAAGCCATACGTCCGCAGCAGCGGCGCAACTGCGTTTGCCATGCGGCGGGTCTCCACGGCTTCCGTATAGCCGTTCCCCACCGCACCCGGGTCGTACGGAGTGCCGCCGTGGCCCGCAATGAGTAATATCTTCATAAATGCTCCTCTCTGGGGCAAGCAGAATGCCCCGCCTTGACTTTGGCGGAGCGCATGGTATAATATAGATACAAAGGGGCGCTGTCGGCAGACGGCTGACCCTAAGAGTTAACTACAAAGTAGCCGCATCTATTTGGTCGTAGGGGCGGCTACTTTGCATATGTAACAAAAATGTGTAACAAGATTGCTGCACATATTGAAATCCTTAGGAATTTCATGTTCATACGCACCACCCCTTTCGCAAGGAGTGGCCAGCCGCCCACCGCTGGGAACGACAGCGCCCGACCGATTATATCATCGCGCGCCGTCCTTTGCCGCCCTTTGGCGGCTTTTGTTATTTCTGCAAGGGTTCCGTGTAGGTTTTCGCCCGGTCGCTGTCCGTGATGCCGCTGGTGGTCGGATCGTTGACCGCCGACCACACGTTGCATGCAATCAGGAACATGCAGTACGGATTTTTCGCCGCGCTGATGATCACATCCAGTACGCCGCCCCAGCTGGTCAGATCGGCCGCAGTCAGGCCGGCATAGGCCAGTGCGGTCGCAAACGCGCCCAGAATAACCTGCACCCAGAACACCGGGTTTTTGATTCTAACCTTGAGATTCATGGCTTCCTCCTTTGCTTCTGTGCGGAGGCGGCGGCCGTTTTGACGATATACAGTTGCTGCCCCCAATTCATATTATGCGGCTTCCCCGTCCGATACGTTCTTTTGGCTTAGGCCCTGCGGCCCGCGTTTTCATTGTCATCCCTCCCTTCCGGATCACGGCTGACCGAACGAAGAAATCCTCCATTGGACGGGCATTTATCAGGACAGTTTGATACGGTATGGTCAACCGCGCAAAAAATATAAGCCGCCTGCCCTGTATACAGAGCAGGAGGCTTTGGCTGCCAACATATAAAAATACCGCCAAACGGCTGTTTGGCGGTATAAGCTGTAAAATTTAGCGCTTGGAGAACTGCGGTGCGCGACGTGCAGCCTTGAGGCCGTACTTTTTACGCCCTGACGTCGGAAACCCTTGAAAACACTGGATTTTTTTCGATTTTTTTCGTCTGTAACCTCATTTGTAACCTCAAACTTCAGCCAAACAGTTTTTCCCAAATCGTTTTTTGGTTCCGAATACACAGAGGCCTCATTCTGATGATGGAAACGCTCTTTGAACTTTTTCCATCAACTCTTCAGGTTTATTGTATACCAAATGCGTGTAAATGTCGAGGGTGATTGACGCCCGCTCATGACCAGCCAAATACTGAACTGTTTTGACATCGGCACCGGAAAGCAATAGGTTTGTGATGTACGTATGTCGCAAAATATGCGGGGTGACTTTGAAATCGATCGTATATTTTACCTTCGGATTGTTTTGAGCCTGTTCGCCCAATTTGGCTTCAAACGAGTATAGTTCCTTTTTACCATTGCGGTACCGATAGTAGGATTTGTTGCCTATAGAACCGGAACAGTTGCATGACAGTCAAAAATTGAGGAAAATAGCGAGTTAAAGTCAGAAAAAATTACGAAAAATCGAAGTGTGTAGCGTGGCGGCCAGTGAAAGCCCTCCGAGTTGAGAAAACAAGGTGCATCTACGACCAGCAGCAAAAATCCTTGTTATGCAATTTGCTTGCCTGCAAAGCACACCCCAAAACTGAAAAACAAGTAGAAACAAGGAAAAAGTGGCGAACAGCCCACACCCAGGCGCTCCGAAAAGGGGCGCCTTTCTTTTTGCCCACACGGAGGTGAGCGCATGGGCGAGCAAGGGTTTGACTACTATTACGGAGACGAAAGCGGCCAGTTTTCCTTCTACCGCATCCCCCGTCAGTTGATTACCGGGGCACGTTTCAAGAGGTTGTCCACGGACGCCAAACTGCTGTACGGCCTTCTGCTGGACCGCATGGGGCTCTCCGCCAAGAACGGCTGGTATGACGAAAAAGGCCGGGTCTATATCTACTACCCGCTGGAGGAAATCCAGCAGGATATGAACTGCGGCCACGACAAGGCCACAAAGTTGCTGGTGGAACTGGACAGCGGCAAAGGTTTCGGCCTAATCGAGCGCATCCGGCAGGGCCAGGGCCGCCCCACCAAGATTTACGTCAAGCGGTTTACCACCCGTGAAATACCGCCCAGGCCCGCCCTGCCCCAGGCTCCTCCCAGTAGTCAAGAGTGCGGGAAAGTCGCAGCCCAGACTGCGGAAAAACCGCAGTCTGGATTGCGGAATATCCGCAGACAAGAGTGCGGAAAACCCGCAGCAAGTTATATTGAATCTAATCAGACTGATTTTATCTATACTGATCCATCTATCTATCCCGCACAGCCTCCGCCGAATATGGAATGGATAGATCGAAACGATTGCCGAAGAGAGGTGGAAGAGCGGATAGAGGCTCAAGCCCTCAGACGGCAGTTTGGGTACGACGATGTGGAGAGCGTGGTGGAACTGATGACCGACACCCTATGCAGCACCCGCCCCACGCTCCGCATCGGTGGAGAAGAAATCCCTGCCGAGCAGGTGAAAGGCCGGTTCTTGTCTCTGGACTACGGCCATTTGGAGTATGTATTTGACTGCCTGCGGAGGAACACCACGCAAATCCGAAATATCCGCGCCTATCTGCTGACCGCCCTGTATAACGCTCCTGTCACCATGAGCCCCTACTACCAGGCGGCTGTCCAGCATGATTTTGGCCCATAACAGCGGTTGAAATGCGTCTCC
>HHCFJ05603__coassemble_640_pt1 | contig 16679 bp, 15 predicted proteins | sample HHCFJ05603__metabat2_low_PE_011 | metagenome-assembled genome bin HHCFJ05603
ATGTGCAAGCTGCATAATAACCTGGTTATATTTTGGTTATTTTTAACCAAGACATTATCTCTTTTCCAGTGCTGCCACACGCAAAAACAAAAAACCTGTACGCCGATTCCCTTTCAGCGTACAGGCACTGTTTCATCTATTCACCAGAATTTGCTCAGTTTTCTTCCTCTTTAAGGATATTTTCCATATTTTCCCATAATCGATGCATTGTATCGACCAGCGCTTTTTGCTCTGCAGATGACAGCATCGACAGGGCGCGCACCTCGAACCGGCGCAAAGCCTCGCTAAGCTCACGCGCAAACGCGCTCCCTTCCCCGGTCAGTACGACCACCCGGCTGCGCCGGTCTCCTTCCGACACGCGTCGCACTGCAATGCCCCGTTTTTCCAGGCTGTCGATCACACTGGCCACGGTCTGCTTGGACAGATGCAGCCTGCGGCACAGTTCCGCCTGGGACAGCGGGCCGTCCTGTTCATGCAGCAGCGTCAGGATATTGAGCATATTGAAGGTAATTCCCCGGCGCGCCGCCCATTTTTCATAAACCGCGTCTACACCCAGCCAGCTTTCGTAATATCTGTTGAGCAGTTCATCCTCTGCATGCGCCATGCACCGCCCTCCTTTTTTCCTTATATTTTATACAGCTGCAGCGGTGCCGTCAAGCCATCAGGCTCGCTTTTCCACACTTAACAAATAACCGACTGCCGCAGAGGCATTTGCAATTCTCGAAAAACGGAAAGCCTTTCAAACAGCCACTCACTTGTCAACCTCGCATCCAATCAGCGCTGCGATCGTTAAGATAAAAAAAGAGGTGCGCCACTGCACCTCTTTCCTATCAGTAAATCACTGTGTCTTGGCTGTTTTCGCGCCCTTTCCCGAAATAGAACGAGAGATATAAGCAGGCACTTCCCCCACCGGGATACCCAGCGCAACAGCCAGTTCCCCATGCAGCAGCTCCTCCGCCCGCTTGCGGTAACGCTGGTCGATCTGGCTGACCCGCCTTCCGCTGCGCCGGGCCTTCGCATAAACCGTCTTGATCAGCTGCACCAGATCCCGGCAGTCATGGGTCTGCAGCGCCGCTTGGTAGTGCTCAGTAGACATCCGCAGGCTGTGTGAAGTAAAATGATCCTCTTCAATCGACGGGATGGAATCAATCAGGCGCTGCGCCTGCACGCGGGAGATAACCGGACGCATAAATACAGAAGAATCAACCGGGATATAGATCGTCTCACTTCCTGAGACGGGCGCAAGCGTATAATACAACTTATCTTCCTCCCCTGCAAAGGGCGGCGCACCGACCGATTCTACCCGGCACACGCCGCTGGTCCCGTAAACAATAAACTCCCCCGCCTGATACATGGTATGCCTCCTCAATAATACGACAGTCAAATGCAGGCGCGGGCAGTGCCGCGCACTGCCACAGTCCGTCTCTTCTGGTATTATTATAGCACATTTTGCAGGGAAATGTAAGTGATAAATCGTCTTTTTTCCCTTATTTGTGCAAAATTATCTGTCTTCGGCGCATACCGCCGCCATCTTTTTTGCCATTCCGCCCATGTCCGCCCCTCCTGCCTGCACCAGCTTATCCCTCTTCAGACCGCCCCGCCCGGTCTCGGGTCAGATAGAAATGCAGGTGATCCTTGATCTCGCCGTTGTACAGCAGCTCGGCGCGGTGCAGCGTGCCTTCATATTGAAAGCCGCACTTTTCCAGCACCCGGCGCGAGGCTGGATTATCCGGATAACAGGTGGCAGAGATCACGTCTAGTAGCATCTTCTCGAACCCATACCGGATCACTGCGCGCACCGCCTCGGTCATATAGCCCTGCCCCCAGTAGCGGATCCCCAGCGCATAGCCCAGAGAACGCGCTGAACCGTACTGCCGCGCAGAGTCCGTAATCAGGCCGACCGAGCCGATCAGGCGGCCGTCCGATTTCCGCTCGACCGCCCAGACGCTCGGCTGGTCAAGGAACACCAAATGCAGAATGTCGTCCGACTCCTGCAGGCTTTCATGCGGTTTCCAGCCCGCGTTCCGTCCGACAGGCTCATCCTTGGAATAGTCGTACAGTGCCTGCACATCATCCTCGCGGAAGGGCCGCAGAACCAGGCGTTCGGTTATCAGTTCCATGCGAAAACTCCCTTCTCAATCCGCATCTGTGTCCAGATGGTCGAGCGCATACCGGCAGCACTGCGTCACCAGCTGGTTGAGCGAAACATCCTTCTGCTGGGCTAGCGCCTCCAGCTCCTGCACCAGCTCGCGCGGCATGCGGAAGGTTTTATTCACATACTCCGGCTTTTTGACTTGAAACATTCTTTCACCGCCTCACCCCAATATTATAAGTGTAAAATCAGGGTGAATATACGCGCGTATTTTGCACGATATTTTATCTTGTAATTTATCTTGTAAATATCAATGCACTATAGTATAATGGCGGTAACAGGAGGCGGTGCCGATGCGAGGAACATTGCTGCGGATCGCCGCGGCGGCATTATCCGCTGCGGCGCTGTTTGCAGGCGGGCATGTGTGCGCGCATCTTGTCCATCCCCCTGGCGATCCGGCAACGCTCCGCGTCACGCTCACGCTGTACGATCAGGACGGCCGCCCGCTCTGCCAGTCCGAACGCAGCGTCCAGCCCCAGGCGCAAAAGGACAGCTGGCAGGGGCACAGCACCCTGCCGGACGGCGAAAAGGTCAGCTATTCGGTAACTGTCCGGCAGGAAGGGTAAAAGCGAAAAGGCTTCGGCTGAAACAGCCGAAGCCTTTGTTTGTGATTAACCATCGAAGCGCCTGACACTGCGCCGCAGACAAACCAGATACACCAGCCAGACCAGTGCAAAAAACGTCAGAATTACTGTCCAGTCAACCGGAAAACCGTCAAAAAGCACGATAAACAACGGGCTTGCCGGCGGATAAAACGCGAACACGAACAGCGTCGCAAATGGCAGCAGCCCCGGCAGCACCTCTGTACCAAGCACCAGCAGGCAGCTCAGCAGCAGAAATCCCGCCAGCACCGCCGTGACCGTGACCGCAAACGGCCAGCGCCGCGCGAAAAGCGGAAAGAGGAAACCGAACAGGATGCAGCAGGTGCTTACCAGCACATTCACCCACGTCGGATGTCCCCATAGTAAATTTCTGAAATTGACGATGCAGCCGATGATATGCACTGCGATCGGCAGGAAAAAGCCCGCAACCGATTTGTCCACAGGCGACCTCCCTTTTTCAGGCGGCTGGTTACTTGATCGTCATGACCTGGTCGCGCGCCGGGCCGACGCCCAGCATGGTGATCGGGCAGTCCATGATGCGCTCAAGCTCCTTGATATAGCTCTGCACAGTCTGCGGCAGCTCATCGAACGAGCGGCAGCCCGTGATATCCTCATCAAAGCCATCGAACTCCTCGTAAACCGGTTCGCAGCCGACCAGATCCATGAAATTCGCCGGGAATTCGGTGACGGTTTCGCCATTTTTCAGCTTATACGCCACGCAGACCTTGAGCTTGGGCAGGCCGCGCAGCGGGTCGATCTTGTTGATGACCGCCTCGGTCAGGCCGTTGACGCGCACCGCGTAACGCGCGATGACCGCATCGAACCAGCCCGTACGACGCGGACGGCCGGTGACTGTGCCAAACTCGCCGCCGGCGTTACGGATGTAGTCGCCGGTCTCGTCGAACAGCTCGGTCGGGAACGGGCCTTCGCCCACACGGGTGGTGTAGGACTTGAAGATGCCCATGATTTCGGTGATCGCGGTCGGGCCGACGCCCGATCCGATGCAGCAGCCGCCCGCCACCGGATGCGACGAGGTGACGAACGGATAGGTCCCCATGTCCAGGTCGAGCAGCGTACCCTGCGCGCCCTCGAACAGCACTTCCTTGCCCGCCTTGACCGCCTCGTAGGTCATGACCGTGGTGTCGCGCACCAGCGGGCGCAGGCGGTCAGCATATACGCGGTATTCCGCGATGACCGCGTCCGCGTCGACCGGCTCGCCGCCGTAAACGCCGGTGATCACGCGGTTTTTGCGCGCGCAGGTCTCGCGGATCACGGTTTCAAAGCGCTCCGCGTCCACAAAATCGTGCATGCGGATGCCGCTGCGCTCGGATTTATCCATGTAGGTCGGGCCGATGCCCTTTTTGGTCGTGCCGATCGCAGTGCCTTCCTTGGCCTTCTCCGCCTCGCTCAGCGCGTCCAATTCGAGATGCCAGGGCAGAATGCAGTGGCAGCGCGCGTCGATGAACAGCTTATCGGTCGACACGCCCTTTTCATGCAGGCCGTCGATCTCGCCCAGCACCGCCTTGGGGTTGACGACCACGCCCGGCCCGATGATGTTGATGCAGTCCGGGTACAGGATGCCGGACGGGATGAGCTGCAGCTTATACTTTTCGTCGTTTACCACAACCGTGTGGCCGGCATTGTTGCCGCCCTGGCTGCGCACGACCAGATCAGCCTTGCCCGCAAAAATATCAATGAACTTGCCCTTGCCTTCGTCGCCCCACTGGGCGCCGAGAATTACCTTACCTGGCATAGGTTTTCCTTCCTTTCTTCTGTCGGACGCGCTTTTACCGCGTCATACGGGTAAAGTATACCATAGCGCGGGCGGCATTTCAATCCTGTATTTGCCGGTTTTGTCTTGTAAAAGGCTTCCCACCGTTGTAAAATAATTGCGTAATGGAAGCTATCGAATGGATAAGGAGTCAGTCATTCATGCATTATCTGGACAATGCGGCGACGACGCGCGTTCTGCCCGAGGCGGCTGAGGCTGCTGTGCACGCCATGTGCGAGGGCTTCGGCAACCCGTCGAGCCTGCATAAAATGGGCATCGAAGCGTCGCACCTGCTGGAGGACAGCCGCAAAACAGTCGCGTCGGCGCTCGGCTGCCTGCCCGAAGAGACCTATTTCACCTCCTGCGGCACGGAGAGCACCAACATCAGCCTGCGCGGCGCAGCACACCTAAACCGCCACAAAAAGGGGCGTATCATCACCACTGAGATCGAGCATGCGGCGACCCTCAACACCTGTAAGCAGCTGGCCGCCGAGGGGTTCGACGTGGTGTTCCTCGCGCCGGACGGGACCGGCCACATCACGCCCGCGGCGCTTGAAGAAACACTGACCGCGGACACCATCCTGTTGTCCTGCCAGCTGGTCAACAACGAGATCGGCACGGTGCAGCCGGTGGCCGAGCTGGGGGCGCTGCTCAAAGCCAAAGCGCCGGGCGCTCTGTTCCATATCGACGCAGTGCAGGGGCTGTGCCGCGTGCCGCTCACCCCGAAAAAGTGGAACTGCGACCTGATGAGCGTATCCGGGCACAAGATCGGCGCGCCCAAGGGCATCGGCGCGCTGTATGTCAAAAAGGGCCTGCGCCTGCCGCCCCTGATGTTCGGCGGCGGGCAGGAAAAGGGCATGCGGCCGGGTACCGAGCCGCTGCCGAATATCGCGGCATTCGCCAAGGCGTGTGCGATCCGTATGGCGCATTTTGACGAGGATTTTGCGCATGTTGCCGAACTCGCGGCCTATCTCAAAGAACAGGCCGTGGCGAATCTGCCGGACGCGGCGTTCAACGGTGAAGGCGATGTGCCGCATGTGGTCAACCTGTCCATCCCGGGCTGCAAGAGCGAGGTCATGCTGCGCGTGCTCGAGGGGGACGAGGTCTATGTGTCGAGCGGGTCGGCGTGCTCCAAGGGCAAGCAGAGCGGCGTACTTAAGGCTCTCGGCCTGCCCAAGGCGCGCACGGACAGCGCCATCCGCGTGTCGTTTGCACCGTTTAACACCAAAGAGGACGTGGATGCGTTCATCGCCGCGGCGCAGAAAGGCGTGAAGATGCTGCGGCGGTGATGTACTTCGGGTGGGCATGCACCCCGTAGGGTCGCGCATCGCGCGCCCAGTGGAATGGTGCTGCTGACGCGGATTTTGCGTATGCCTGCACTTCACTTGCCGGGGATTTCGCCGCCTGCGGGCGGCGGGATGCGGGCCGCTGCGCGCGGCAGGCGCACAAGAGGGGCGAAACCAAGGTTTCTCCCCTCTTGCGAATCACCCCTTTTCCTTTGGGCGGGGAGCAGGCGCTTAAGCATTTGCCCGAAGATTTGCGGCATTTGCTGCCGCAAATAAGGGCGCGCTTTGCGCGCAAGGTGCGTAACACCAAAGCTCCCGCCACCCACTTTCCCAAAGCAACAAGAAGGGCAGATTCCACCCCACGGGGGAGGGCGCTCCCTCTGGGGTGGCAGTCAATACCATGCCTGTCGCAACAGCAATTGGGTGGCAGACGGAAAGCGTTACTTACCCTTGCGCGCGCAGCGCGCCCTAAAGGGAATGGGGTTGATTGGCAAGAAGGGGAAAACCGCAGGTGTTTCCCTTCTTGTCCGCGAGGCGGCCGCGCAAGCCGCATTCCCGCCAGCTAAGAGCAGGCATACACGTTTGCCTTATTGGGGGAACCGCCCCGCGCCGCGCAGGCGCAAATCCCGCCCACTTAGCAAGTGGGTACCCACCGGGCGCACAATGCGCGCCCCTACATTAGGATAGAGGGAGGTCGGTTCCATGCAGGAGAAAAAAATATCCGCTCCGGGAATGGCTCTTTGCCGCTGTCATGTGGGCTGCATTCAGCTTTACACTGCTGTGGCTGCATTACAAGGTGTACGGCAGGATGCTGCTTGCGGGGGATATCGGGGTATTCTGGGGGATCGCCATTCTGGCGCCCGCCTACCCGCTGGGGCGCTGGCTTTCGCAGGGCAGCCTTCCTTCCGAGCCGCCGGACCGGAACAGCATTGCCGTACGGCTGTGCACGCTGTTCTGGTGCCTGGTACCGGTATGCTGTTTTTACACGCTTCTGACCGAGCCATACCGTCTTGCTGTGTGGCTGCTGGCTGCATGGCTTGTGCTTTTCGTACCGCTGCACCTGCGCCGGCAGGATACCCGCCCGGTGGCGGTCGGGCTGCTGTTTATGACCGGCCTGTTGGTGACCGGCATTTACCTGCTGATTGTACATCCGGTAAGCGCCGCGCAGGCGGAGGATATGGTCGGGCAGGCGGGCTACACCGATCTGTACCCGTTTGACGCCAATGCATTTCGAGACTCCGTGTGGTTTGAGTACGCGCTTGACAATGGGGATATCATCGGATGCACGATGCCGGAGCAGCGCAATCCGCTCGGCTATTACGGTTACTGCGCCGTGCAGGACGGCGACCCATACTGCATCATTGTATCGGCCGCGCGCGGCCAAATCGAAGTGGAACAGCCGCAGCCGTTTAACGGCCTGCGAAGTGAATAAAATAAGGAGACATTATGAAAGAAGTATTACTGCTCAAGTGCGGTGAGATCGTCCTTAAGGGACTCAACCGCAAAACCTTTGAGGACCGGCTGCTCAAAAACCTGTCCCGCCGGATGAAGCACGTGGCGGACTGCGAGATCTCCATGCGCCAGTCGGTCGTGTACGTCGAAGTGCCCGAGGATGCGGACGCCGATGCAGTCATGGACTGCGCGCGCCATGTGTTCGGCTTTGCGACCATCTCGCGCGCGGCGGTCTGCCCGGAAAAGACGCTTGAGAGCGTGATCGCGACCGCGCAGTCCTACCTTGCGCCGCGCTTTGCGCAGGCCAAGACCTTCAAGGTCGAGACCAAACGTGGGGACAAAAAGTTCCCCATGACCTCGACCGAGATCAGCCAGCACGTCGGCGGAGAGCTGGCCGACCTGTTCCCGTCTGTCCGCCCGGATATGCACCATCCCGACCTGACCGTGCACGTTGAGATGCGTGAAAAATACGCCTTTGTCCATGCCGGCCCTGAGCCGGGTGCGGGCGGCATGCCGATCGGCTCGAACGGCCGCGCGGCTCTGCTGCTCTCGGGCGGCATTGACAGCCCGGTCGCGGGCTGGATGATGGCCAAGCGCGGTCTGGAGATGGTGGGCATCCACTTCTTCAGCTACCCCTATACCTCGGAGCGCGCCAAGGAAAAGGTGCTCGAGCTGGGGCGTAAGCTGACTGTATGGTGCGGCCGCATGAGCGTCATGGTTGTGCCGTTCACCAAAATTCAGGAGGAGATCCGAGAAAAGTGCCACGAGGAGCTGTTCACGCTCATCATGCGGCGTTTTATGATGCGCATTGCGGAAAAGGTCGCAGTGCAGTATGGCTGCGGCGCGCTCATCACAGGCGAATCGCTCGGCCAGGTGGCGAGCCAGACCATGCCCGCGATGGCAGTAACCGGCGCGGTGTGCGAGCTGCCCGTATTCCGCCCATGCATCGGCATGGACAAGGAGGAGATCGTCACGATCGCGCGCAGGATCGACACGTTCGAGACCTCCATCCTCCCCTATGAGGACTGCTGCACCGTTTTCACCCCCAAGCACCCAAACACCAAGCCCAAGATGCCTAAGATTCTCGCCGCAGAATCGCATCTGGATGTGGATGCGCTGGTCGAGGAGGCAGTTGCGGGTGTGGAGATTATACACCTGCCGTAAACGACATAGCATGGCAGGATTGGAAGCATATTCATCCGATCTGATCTGAATTGCTGTAACAAAAACAATCTGTTATCCTATTGACTGACACAAGAAAGAAGGCAGATAAAAATGAACGCAGAACTGATCGCCGTCGGCACCGAGATCCTGCTGGGCGACATTGTCAACACGGATGCACAGGTCATCTCGCAGGGCCTGTCTGAACTCGGCATCAACGTATTTTACCAGACCGTGGTCGGCGACAACCCGGCGCGCCTGCGCCACGTCGTCGAGACTGCGCGCGACCGCGCGGACATCATCATCACCACCGGCGGCCTCGGCCCCACGCTGGACGACCTGACCAAGGAGACGCTGGCGGCCGTATTCGGCAAAAAGCTGGCGCTGCACCAGCCCTCGCTCGACCGCATCAAGGGCTTTTTCCAGACCATCGGCCGCGAGATGACCCCGAATAACGAAAAGCAGGCCTGGCTGCCCGAGGGCTGCACGGTGTTCGTGAATGAATGGGGCACCGCGCCCGGTTGCGCGTTCGAGGCGTACGGCAAGCACGTGCTCATGCTGCCCGGCCCCCCGCGCGAGTGCAACCCCATGTGGAAGGAATGCGCCATGCCCTATCTGTACAAGCTCGCGGGCGGGTGCATCGTCTCGCGCAACATCCGCGTATTCGGCCTCGGCGAGAGCAACATGGAAGCCATCCTGCACGACATGATGGCGGAGAGCAAAAACCCGACTATTGCCCCCTATGCCAAGACGTCCGAGTGCTTCGCGCGCGTAACCGCCAAGGCGGACACCCCGGATCAGTGCGAAAAGCTGCTTGACCCGGTTGTGGAAAAAATCTGCGCCATGCTGGGCGAGGACGTATACGGTGTAGACGTGGATTCGCTCGAGCAGGTCGTGGGCGACGGCCTGCGTGCGCGCGGCCTGACGCTCGCTGTGGCGGAGAGCTGCACGGGCGGCCTGCTGTCCAAGCGCATCACGGACGTACCCGGCTGCTCGGACTACTATCTGGGCGGCGTATGCTCGTATGCCAACGAAGTCAAAATGAAAGTGCTCGGCGTTCAAAAGGAGACGCTCGAAACGGTCGGCGCGGTCTCTCCTGAAGTGGCCGAGCAGATGGCCGAGGGCGTGGCGCGCGCACTCGGTGCAGACGTCGGCGTGGGCATCACGGGTGTTGCCGGCCCGGGCGGCGGCACGGACGAAAAGCCGGTTGGCCTGGTGTACATCAGCATCTGGCATAAGGGGCAGTATTTTACCCGCAAGATGAAGTCCATGAATGGCCGCGACCGCATCCGCATGCAGGCTGCTTCTACTGCACTTGATCTCATCCGGCGCAATGTTTTCTAAACAAAACGCATATAATTTGTACGTTTTCTCAACATTTTCCGCCGAAACCTGTTGAAACCAAACAAAATTTTTATTAAAAAAGTCCAGTAATTGTGTAAAATTGCTGGACTTTTTTTTTGTTTTGATGTATACTATACCCAACTAAAGTGAGAGGTATCTGCCAAAAACAGGGCAAAATGCCGAAAATGTTGGAAAATTTTCTCGGATTGTTTGAATTTGGCAGTAAAATAAAGGGAGAGATGCAATATGAAGAAGAAATCCGCATCGCCGGCCTGTGAAAAGCGCAGCCAGCTTTTCTATTCGGGCAGGGACTGCCGCGCTTTCGACTATATGGGCGCGCACCCCTTTACCCAGGACGGCGAGCAGGGCTACCTGTTCCGTGTATACGCTCCGGAGGCCGAAAAGGTCTCGGTCATGGGCGAATTCAACGGATGGAACCGCGAGGCGGACTATATGGTGCGCGATGAGCAGGGCATCTGGGAAAAATTCATCCCGCATATCTCCGAATACGCTGCATATAAGTACAGCGTGTGGGCAAAATCAGGCGACGTGTTCGACAAGTCCGACCCGTACGGCTATCATTTTGAAACCCGGCCGGGCAACGCGACCAAGGTATATGACATTGAGGGCTATGATTGGAACGACGCTTCCTGGCTGGACTGGCGCAAAAAGCATCTTCCCTACTCCAATCCCGTCAATATCTACGAATGTCACCTTGGCTCATGGAAAATGCATGAGGACGGCAATTTCTATTCCTACCGCCAGCTGGCGGACGAGCTGGTGCCTTACGTCAAGGAGATGGGCTACACCCACATCGAGTTCATGCCGCTGACCGAGTACCCGTTCGACGGCTCGTGGGGCTATCAGGTCATCGGTTACTTCGCTGCGACCAGCCGCTACGGCACGCCGAAGGACCTCATGTACCTGGTGGACAAGGCGCACCAGGCCGGCATCGGCGTGATCATGGACTGGGTGCCCGCCCACTTCCCCAAGGACGGCTGCGGCCTGGTCGAGTTTGACGGCTCTTATCTTTACGAATACGCCGATCCGCTCAAGATGGAGCACAAGGAGTGGGGCACGCGCGTATTCGACTACGGCAAGACCTCGACCCGCAACCTGCTGTTCTCGTCCGCGATGTTCTGGATCGAAAAATTCCACATGGACGGCCTGCGTGTGGACGCGGTTGCTTCCATGCTGTATCTGGACTACAACCGCCAGAACGAATGGCGGCCCAACATCCACGGTGGGCGCGAGAATCTGGAAGCGATCGACTTCCTGCGCCTGCTCAACGAGTTCATCCTGACAGACCATCCGGACATCATGATGATCGCGGAGGAGTCCACCGCGTGGCCGATGGTCACCAAGCCGGGCTACGACGGCGGCCTGGGCTTCAACTTCAAGTGGAACATGGGCTGGATGAACGACATGCTGTGCTACTGCTCGGCTGACCCGTTCTTCCGCAAGGACATGCATGACAAAATCACGTTCTCGTTCATGTATGCATTCTCGGAAAACTATATCCTGCCGCTTTCGCACGACGAGGTCGTGCACGGCAAGTGCTCGCTGATCGGCAAGATGCCGCCCCCGTATGAGAACCAGTTCGGCGGCCTGCGCGCGCTGTACGGCTACATGGCCGCGCACCCGGGCAAGAAGATGCTGTTCATGGGCGGCGAATTCGCCCAGTTCTCCGAATGGGCGTACCAGCGCGGGCTGGACTGGATGCTGCTCGACTATCCGGCGCACCGCCAGATGCAGGCCTATGTCAAGGCGCTCAACCACTTCTATCTGGAGACTCCGCAGCTCTGGGAGCAGGATACCGACTGGCGCGGCTTCGAGTGGATCAGCCATGAGGACAACCGCAACAATATCATCGTGTTCCGCCGCATTGCGAAGGATGGCAGCGATATCGTTGTCGTGGTCAACTTCTCGCCCGAGGTGCAGGAAGGCTATCGCATCGGCGTGCCGTTTGCCGGCACTTGGGAGGAAATCTTCTCCTCCGACCGCACCGAATTCGGCGGCAGCGGCATGAGCAACGGCAAGGTCAAAACCGATAACAAGAAGCCCATGCATGGGCAGGAGCAGTCCATCAGCATTGCAATCCCGCGGTTCGGCGTGCTGTTTTTCAAGGGCAAGCCGCGCGCGAAGCGCCGCACCAAGGCGGAGATCGAAGCCGCAAAGAAGGCTGCAGCGGAAAAAAAGGCAAAAAGCAGCAAGGCTGCCTCCAAGTCCGCTTCTAAAGCGGTTGCCAAACCGGCAGAGAAGGCCGTCGCAAAGACCGGCAGCAAAGCGGTCGCTAAAACCGGCGAGAAGGCGGTAGCCAAAACCGGCAGCAAAGCGGTCGCAAAAGCCGGCGAAAAAGCAATCGCCAAAACGGGTGAAAAGGCGGTCACCGCGCCCGGCACCAAGGCAGTGACGAAACCCGTTGACGATGCAGCTGACAAAACATAAGGGGACACGCCAGAAGGGCATAAAAATAAACGCGTAAACCGTAAAGGAGAGGTTCATCATGTATCGGAAAAAAGAATGCGTGGCAATGCTGCTTGCGGGCGGCCAGGGCAGCCGTCTCTACGTGCTGACCAAAAATGTCGCCAAGCCTGCAGTGCCGTTCGGCGGCAAATACCGCATTATCGACTTCCCGCTTTCCAACTGCGTCAACTCCGGCATTGACACGGTCGGCGTGCTCACCCAGTATGAGCCGCACGTGCTCAACGCCTATATCGGTTCGGGCCAGACCTGGGACCTTGACCGCCTGCGCGGCGGCGTATACGTCCTGCCGCCGTACCAGAAAGGCAAGACCTCTGAGTGGTACAAAGGCACCGCGAATGCAATCTACCAGAACATCGCGTTCATCGACGAATACGACCCCGAGTACGTGCTTATCCTGTCCGGCGACCACATCTACAAGATGAACTATAACAAGATGCTCCAGCAGCACAAGGAAACCGGCGCGGACGCGACCATCGCCGTGCTCGACGTGCCGCTGAGCGAAGCATCCCGCTTCGGCATCATGAACTGCAAACCGGACGGCACGATCTACGAGTTCGAGGAGAAGCCCAAGCAGCCCAAGTCCACGCTGGCTTCCATGGGCATTTACATCTTCTCGTGGAAAAAACTGCGCCAGTACCTGATCGATGACGAAAACAACGCCAAGTCCTCCAATGACTTCGGCAAGGACATCATCCCCGCCATGCTCGCCAACGGCGAAAAGCTGGTTTCCTACCGCTTCGAGGGCTACTGGAAGGACGTCGGCACGATCGAGAGCCTGTGGGAGGCCAACATGGATCTGCTCTCCCCGAACTCCGGCCTCAACCTGTCGGACGATTCCTGGAAGATCTACGGACGCACCACCGGTTCGCCCCCGCACTTCACCGCAAAGACCGCTACCGTCAAGCACACACTGCTCTCTGAGGGCTGCGAAATCGCAGGCGACGTTTCCGAGTCCGTGCTGTTCTCGGATGTCAAAATCGCCAAGGGCGCCAAGGTGGAATACTCCATCCTGATGCCGGGCGCCGTCGTGGAAGAGGGCGCGACTGTCCGCTATGCGATCGTTGCGGAAAACGCTGTCATCGCCAAGGACGCTGAAGTCGGCGGCAGCCCGGCTGACGGCGACGTGGACAAGTGGGGCGTAGCCGTCGTTGCTGAGGGCGTACGCATCGGCCGCGGCGCGAAGCTTGCCGCGAAGGAAATGGCAGACGAAGACCTGCCGGACGTAAAGTAAGGGGGCGGAAACCATGAAGAATGTTTTAGGCATCATCATTGCATTCGATAATGACAACGATCTCCGTGAGATCACCGAGCACCGCACAGTCGGCGCCGTACAGTGGGGCGGCCGTTACCGCATCATCGACTTTATGCTGTCCAACATGGTAAACAGCGGCATCTTCCGCGTAGGCGTGCTGATGAAGGACAAATACCAGTCGCTGATCGACCATATCGGCAACGCGAAGGACTGGGACCTTTCCCGCAAGAATTCGGGTGTCACCCTGCTGCCCCCTTATTCCTACTCCAAGAAAGCTTCCCCGCTTGTAACGGGCGAGTACCGCGGCAAGATCGACGCCCTGGCCGGCGCGGTCGACTTCCTGCAGAAAAATAAGGCGGAATACGTCGTTATCGCGGACGGCGATATCGTCGCCAACATCCCGCTTGACGATGTGATTGACCGCCACATCAAGTCCGGCGCGGATCTGACCATGGTCTGCACCAAGAAGTCCAAGGATTCGCCGTTCACCACCTATGTGGAGCTCAACCGCAAGAAGGAAGCGGTTGATATCCGCGTGGGCGATACGAACGAGGGCAAGTGCAAGCACATTGCACTCGGCGTTTACGTCATGAGCCGCCAGTACCTGATCCACATGCTGTCCGACTGCGTTACCCATAACTGCATCCACTTCGAGCGCGAGTTCCTCACCCGCGCGCTGATCGACGGCACGGTCGCAGGGTACCTATTCAACGAGTATGCGGTCAAGATCGAGGATACCTTCGATTACTTCCGTTCCAACATGGATCTGCTGGACAAGGATGTGCGCGACGAGGTATTCCTCCGCAACCGTCCGATCCTGACCCGTATCAAGGACGAGGCACCCGCCTACTACGGCGACAAGGCCGTCGTGGAGGACAGCCTGATCGCAGACGGCTGCCACATCGAGGGCCACGTCAAAAACTGCATCCTGTTCCGCGACGTTGTAGTGGAAAAAGGTGCGGAAGTTTGCGACTGCATCATTATGGAAGGCGGCCGTATCCTGTCGGATGCATCGCTGCGCCATGTGATCACCGACCGCAATGTCGTCGTACGCGACGGCCGCACGATGATGGGCCACGAGAACTATCCCATCACGATCGCAAAGAATGCAACCGTATGATAAATTTTCGTCAAACGCATAAAAAAATACGCAAAAACAGAGCAGTTTGGCTGAAAATGTTCGTGAAAATTCCCTATATTGTGACGAAGAAGAATTTAGTATAATAATGGTATACAGGTGCGGAAGCGGGGCAACTGTTTCCGCACCTCCTGCTGGGGAGGGTTGGCTTTTATGAAAATCATGTATGTAACCAGCGAGTGCGCCCCGTTTGTCAAGACCGGTGGTCTGGGTGATGTTGCAGGTTCTCTGCCCAAGGCGCTGGCTGCCAAAGGCCACGATGTACGCGTCTTCTGCCCGCTGTATTCGGCGATCGGCCAGGAATGGCGTGAGAAATTCTATTATCTCAAGAATGCATACGTCCGTCTGGGCTGGCGCAACCAGTACTGCGGCATCTTCCGCTATGAATCGGATGGCGTGACCTTCTATTTCATCGACAACGAGTATTACTTCGCCCGCGGCCAGGTCTACGGCGAGTATGACGACGCCGAGCGCTTCGCCTATTACTCCAAGGCCGTGCTCGAGGTCCTGCCCGACCTTGACTGGAAGCCGGACGTCATCAACTGCAACGACTGGCAGACCGCGCTTGTGCCGGTATACTACAATCTGATGTTCTCCTCCCGCCCGTTTTATGAGAATATCAAAACCGTATTCACCATCCACAACATCCAGTACCAGGGCCGCTACGGCCGTGAGATCCTGGAGTATGTGCTCGGCATTGACGATGCGCATTTCCGCTCCGGCTTTATGGCCATGGACGGCGACGTCAACCTGATGAAGGCCGCGATTGTGGCCTCCACCGCGGTGACCACGGTTTCCCCCACCTATGCACAGGAAATCCAGACCGAATACTACGGCTACCGTCTGGACAGCGTGCTGCGCATGAACAGCTACAAGCTGCACGGCATCCTGAACGGCATCGATATGGATGCCTTCAACCCGCAGACCGACCCCAAGATCTTCAAGAACTACGGCCCCAAAACGCCGGAGGACAAAAAGGTCAACAAGCTTGAGCTGCTCAAGCTTTGCGGCATTCAGGGCGACGAAAACACGCCGGTCATCGGTATGGTCACCCGCTTTGTCGACCAGAAGGGCCTCGACCTGATCGAAGCCGTGCTGCACGACATCCTGTCCGATGACCTGCGCCTGATCGTGCTCGGCAAGGGCGACTGGCGCTATGAACAGATGTTCCTCGAAGCAAAGCGCCGCTATCCGAACAATATTTCGGCGTCCATCATGTTCTCGGGCGATCTTGCCAACCGCATCTATGCGGGCTGCGACATGTTCCTGATGCCGTCCAAGTTCGAGCCCTGCGGCCTTGCCCAGATGATCGCGCTGCGCTACGGCACCATCCCGATCGTACGCGAGACCGGCGGCCTGAAGGACACCGTGCAGGCGTTTGTCGACTACGCGGGCACGGGCAACGGCTTCACTTTCGCCAGCTACAATGCGCATGATATGCTGCACGTCATCCGCGAAGCCTGCGGTGTGTTCCGCTACAATAAGCCCGCATGGAAAAAGCTGATGGTGCAGGGGATGCAGAGCGACTTCAGCTGGGGCAGCTCGGCTGACAAATATATTGAGGTCTATCATTCCGCCCTGGGCTGGTAAGGACAGATCTCGTTAAGCAAATTATGTGAGGAGACAAGAAATACCATGCCAAAGAATCAGTACACAAAAACTGCGCTGAAGGAAGCGATTGCAGGCAAGCTGCAGCGGCACTTCGGCCGTGAGGTCGAGGATGCCTCCAAGGAGCAGATCTATGAAGCCTGCGCGCTCGTCGTGCGCGATGCGCTCACCGAGCACATGATTGAGACCCAGAATGAGGTGGAAAAATACGGGGAGCGGCAGGTGCACTATCTGTGCATGGAATTTCTGGTAGGCCGCAGCCTGCGCAACAACGCTTATAACCTCGGCATTTTGGACGAACTGACCGCAGCCCTCAAGGATATGGGCTACGAGATGGCGGACATTTTCGAGGAAGAGGCCGACCCCGGCCTCGGCAACGGCGGCCTCGGCCGTCTGGCGGCCTGCTTCCTGGACGCCCTGACCACC
>HHCFJ05603__coassemble_666_pt1 | contig 15963 bp, 15 predicted proteins | sample HHCFJ05603__metabat2_low_PE_011 | metagenome-assembled genome bin HHCFJ05603
GACGGCCCGGGAAGATAACTCGACGCGCACATCTAAGCAGCAACTTCGGTTGCTGTTTTTTTTATTTTTCTACAAAAAATAATTCTGTTTGGGATTTCGAATTCTTTAAATTCTCTCTTTTTGCTGGGAAAGGTGGCATTTCCTACTTTTCTTATGGTATAATAAAAATGTTAGATTCGTATTACTGCGTATAGGGGGTCGAGAATGAACAAAATCCTGAAAGAAAAATTGATTGAGGCGCTGACTTCTGTATTGCCGATTACACTGATTGTATTGCTGCTCAGTGTTACCATTGCGCCAATGCCGATTGGCACAATGGCGATGTTTCTGTTTGGGGCTGTTATGCTGGTTATTGGCATGGCCTTTTTCCAGCTTGGTACAGATGTATCCATGACACCGATGGGAGAAGGAATCGGTGCACAGCTGCCGCGGACAAAAAATCTGTTTGTGATAGTCCTCATTACATTTGTGATTGGTGTATTGATCACTATTGCAGAGCCTGATTTACAGGTGCTCGCAGAGCAGGTGCCTTCTATTCCGAATGCAATGCTGATCTGGACGGTTGCAATCGGTGTCGGCCTGTTTTTTGTAGTTGCTGTGCTTAGGACTGTATTTAAGATCCGTCTTTCTATATTGCTGATTGTTTTTTATCTGGTTGTTTTGGCCCTGTCCTTTTTTGTTCCGAATGAGTTTGTTCCTGTTGCATTTGACTCCGGCGGTGTTACGACTGGGCCAATCACTGTCCCGTTCATCATGGCTTTGGGTGTCGGACTCGCTTCGATCCGCGGCGACCGCGATGCACAGGACGACAGCTTTGGCCTGGTGGCGCTTTGCAGTATCGGTCCGATCCTTGCGGTATTGCTGCTTGGCATCTTTTATAGGGATGGAGATCCGCATTATACGCCGGTATCCGTTCCGGAGGTGGACACAACCAGACAGCTGGCTGGATTGTTTGTGGAGGGGCTGCCGGACTATATCCATGAGGTTTTGACCGCACTGATTCCGATTATTGTGTTCTGCGCGCTGTTTCAACTGATTTTTCGGAGATTTCATAAGATCGAAATGCAGAAAATTGGGATTGGTTTTGTATATACATTTGCTGGACTTGCTATCTTCCTCACGGGTGTAAATGTTGGTTTTATGCCGGCGGGACACTATCTTGGCCAGCAGCTGGCAGACAGTGCACACAGCTGGATCCTGCTTCCGCTTGGGGTCGTAATCGGTTTTTTCCTGGTCATAGCGGAGCCGGCAGTCCATGTCCTTAACCGACAGGTAGAGACGATCACCAATGGCGGTATCTCGCAGCGGGCTATGATGCTCAGTCTTTCGATTGGCGTGGCCTGCTCGGTTGGACTGGCTATGATGCGCGTGCTTACCGGAATTTCGATCTATTGGATGGTTATTCCCGGCTATGCTATTGCGCTGGTGCTGACCATCTTTGTGCCGAAAATGTTCACGGGTATTGCATTTGACTCGGGCGGCGTGGCATCCGGACCGATGACAACAACTTTCCTGCTTCCGTTTGCCATGGGAGCTTGTGAGGCGTTGGGCGGCAATGTGCTGACTGATGCATTCGGCGTGGTGGCAATGGTCGCAATGACGCCGCTGCTCACGATTCAGGTGTTAGGCTTGATTTACAAACATAAACAGACCGAACCGGATGAGGATGCACAGGCCCTGCCGGATGAGGATGAGATTATCGTACTGGAGGAGGATGAGACGAATGGGTGACTATCAGCCTCGGATGGCTGCGCATAGTGCCGTAGAGCTGGTTGTTTCGGTCGTTGACATCAGCCAGGGGGAAAAGGTGCTGCGTGTTTATCATGAAAGCCATGCAGCAGTGGACTTTGTCTGCATGGCACACGGAACAGCACGTACGGAGATGCTGGACCTGCTTGGCATTGGAGAAACAGCCAAGGTGATTGCAGCATGCCTGATCGACCGGATGGGAGCCAAGGCGCTGCTTACCCGCTTGGGGCGTGACCTGCAGATGCGCTACCCGGGCAGAGGCATCGCATTTTCTGTCCCGATCAAGGGGATTGGGCTGCGCTGGCACAAGCTGTTGACACAGGCGGCAATACAAGAGGAGGGACACTGCGTGAATAAGATGGAAAAAGCCGACGGCCTGGAAGTGGTTGCTGTTGTAATGGACCGCGGCTACACCAACCTGGCGATGGATGCTGCGCGCAAGGCCGGAGCTCACGGAGGCACGGTTATTGCAGCGCGCGGGATCGCTGAGGAGCAGGTGAAATCTTTTTTTGGCATTGAGATCCAAGCGGAACGCGAAATCGTGTTTCTGGTTGTCAAAAGCGAGGAGCGTCAGGCGATTATGGCTGCATTGATGAAAGCAGTAGGTATGAATACCCGAAGCCATGGCCTGGTGCTGTCGCTGCCGGTTTCGGATGCGATCGGCCTGGCAGACTGAAACACGGCTGTAAAAATCACCTGGTAAAGCAGATGGGGAGACACAATATATTGTGTCTCCCTGCTTTTTTGCTTTTCTCCTGTTTTTCCACAGGCGTCAACAGAAAACACACAGATTTTTACACAGAAGTGCCCCAAAGCAAGTCAGCCAGCGCTGAGTTATCCCCACCTTCCACAAACTGAGAAAATAAAAATTTAGAGAATGCAACAATTAAAAATGCGCTTTTCTTACACATTCACCAAAAACCGCGCAGCCCCTTGACAGTATGCGCCGTTCGCGGTAAAATATATAGCACAGGCACAAGATATGGTGCGTGTTTGCAAAAAATACTACGAAATTTTGTGATCGCCGCAAGGCGGTTTTTGTATGAGAAAGGGACTTTTGGAATATGATCCAGCAGATTGTCAAGCGTGACGGGCGGCGGGCGCCCTTTGAGATCGAAAAGATCGCAAACGCGATCTTCGGCGCGGCGCAGGCCTCGGGCGGCCAGGATTATGAGATGGCGCGCGGCCTTGCCGAGCAGGTCGAAAAGACGCTTGAAGCATCTGTCGGTGAGGGGATCCCGACCGTCGAACAGATACAAGATACAGTGGAGAAGGTGCTGATCGAAAGCGGACATGCCCGCACCGCGAAAAAGTACATCCTCTACCGTAACGAGCGCACCCGCGTGCGTGAGATGAATACCCGGCTGATGAAGGTGTACGAGGACCTCACCTTCCAGTCCTCGCTGGAGAATGACGTCAAACGTGAGAACGCGAATATCGACGGCGACACCGCGATGGGAACCATGCTCAAGTACGGCTCAGAGGGCGCCAAGCAGTTTTATGAAATGTTCATCCTCGACCCGGCGCATGCCAAGGCGCACCGGGACGGCGACATCCATATCCATGATCTGGACTTCCTGACGTTAACCACCACCTGCTGCCAGATCGACCTGCTCAAGCTGTTCCAGGGCGGTTTCTCGACCGGACATGGCTTCCTGCGTGAGCCGAACGACATCCGCTCGTATGCAGCGCTTGCGTGTATCGCGATCCAGTCCAACCAGAATGACCAGCACGGAGGCCAGTCGGTGCCGAACTTCGACTACTCGATGGCACCGGGCGTGAAAAAAACCTTCCGCAAGCTGTTCCGTGCCAACCTCGCAAAAGCGCTTGAGGTATTTGGAGCGGATGAGAATAATGAAGTGGATGCAAAGGCGTTGAGCGAACGCATTGAACAGCAGACCGGTAAATGGGCCTGCCTTGCGGGCGACAATGGCTATGATGAGGCGATGGCTGCGGCACTCGCGGAAAAGTTCGACGAGGCCGCTGCGCAGAAGTGCGTGCGTTTTGCGCGCAAGTATGCGGACAAAGAGACACGCAAGGCAACCTATCAGGCGATGGAGGCGCTGGTACATAACCTGAATACCATGCACTCGCGCGCGGGTGCACAGATCCCGTTCTCCTCGCTCAACTACGGCACGGATACCTCGCCCGAAGGGCGGCTGGTGATGGAGCAGCTGCTGCTTGCCACCGAAGCCGGCCTCGGCAACGGCGAGACACCAATCTTCCCGATCCATATTTTCAAGGTCAAGGAGGGAGTCAACTACAACGAGGGCGACCCGAATTACGACCTGTTCAAGCTGGCCTGCCGCGTGTCGGCCAAGCGCATGTTCCCGAACTTCTCGTTCCTGGACGCGCCGTTCAACAAGCAGTACTACAAGCCCGGCCATCCCGAGACTGAGGCGGCTTATATGGGCTGCCGCACGCGCGTCATCGGCAACCGCTATGACCCCACGCGCGAGATTGTCAACGGCCGCGGCAACCTGTCGTTTACCTCGATCAATCTGCCGCGCATTGCGATCCGCAGCCATGGCGATCTGGACTGGTTCTTTGAGGATCTTGACCGTAAGATCGATCTGGTCATTGACCAGTTGCTGGCGCGTTTCCGCATCCAGTCCGCCAAAAAGGTGCGCAACTACCCATTCCTGATGGGTGAGGGTGTGTGGATCGATTCCGAGCGGCTTGGCCCGGACGATACGGTCGGCGAGGTATTGAAGCACGGCACACTGACCCTGGGATTCATTGGCCTTGCAGAAACGCTCAAGGCGCTGATCGGCAAGCACCACGGCGAGAGCGACGAGGCGCAGAACCTCGGCCTGGAGATCGTCAGCCACATGCGCGAGCGCATGGATCAGGCGAGCGAAAAATACGGCCTGAACTTCTCGCTGATCGCCACCCCGGCGGAGGGCCTGTCCGGCCGCTTTGTCAAGATCGACCGCCAGCGCTTCGGCGTGATCGACGGCGTAACTGACCGTGACTATTACACCAACTCCTTCCATGTGCCGGTATATTACCCGATCGGCGCATTTGAAAAGATCGCGCGCGAGGCGCCGTACCATGAGTTAACCAACGGCGGCCATATCAGCTATATCGAGTTGGACGGCGACCCGACCCAGAACCTGGAGGCGTTCGAGGCTGTTGTCCGTGCGATGAAGGAGGCCGGTATCGGCTACGGCGCGATCAATCACCCGATCGACCGCGACCCGGTCTGCGGTTATACCGGCATTATCGGTGAGACCTGTCCGCGCTGCGGACGGCGCGAGGGCGAGGGCGTGCCGCTTTCCAAGCTGCAGAAGCTCGGCCTTTACAAAAACCTGAACAGCACGACGCTGGGCTACCACGGCGATCCCGCCGAGGAGGCCGACCGTCAGCCCAATACATTGAAAATCGTCAAGGACTAAGGAAAGGAAGCGACCATCATGGAAGAAAAGGTAATGCAGGAGCAGCTGATCGGCGAGGGTGTGGGCTTTGAGCGCATCCGCCGCATCACCGGCTATCTGGTCGGTACGCTCGACCGTTTCAATAATGCCAAGCGCTCGGAAGAGCACGACCGCGTCAAGCACGATGTATCGTGTTGCTCGCTCGAAGAGGAGCACAGCGCGTGATGGAAGGCACCATACGCATTGCGGGTACAGTCGGGGAGTCCATTGTGGACGGCCCCGGCTTCCGTTATACTGTGTTCACCCAGGGCTGCCCGCACCACTGTCCGGGCTGCCATAACCCGCAGACGCATGACTTTGCGGGCGGCAAGGACATCGAGTTGGACACGCTGCTGCACGATATGTGCCGCAGCCCGCTGGTAAAGGGCGTGACCTTTTCGGGCGGCGAGCCGTTCTGCCAGCCTGAACCGCTGTACCATCTGGCGGTCGAGCTGAAGAAAAAGGGCAAGCACCTGATGGCCTATTCGGGCTATACGTTTGAGCAGCTGATGGAGCTGCCCGACCCATATGTGCAAAAGCTTCTGTCCCAGCTGGATCTGCTGGTGGACGGGCCATTTATCGAGGCGGAGCGTAATATCGAGCTACGCTTCCGCGGCAGCGCAAATCAGCGCGTGCTGGATGTGCCGGCTTCGCTCGCGGCAAATGCGCCCGTGTGGGCGGAGCAGTACCGATAACCGGAGTGTGATTCGCCACTTTTTATATGAAAAGAAAAAACCGCCGAAAGGCGGTTTTTTCTTATGACTGACTGTCAGAAGCCGCAGCTTCATTGTACGGTTTGTTCTCCTCAGGCTTTGGCTTGTCAATTGCGCATACGAGGTGTGGTATTGCCTTGCCCTGATAGTGCTTCATGATTTCGCCGACGATCTGCATTTTGCAGGACGCGGCGACATGCAGCGAGGCGAGATTGCCCGGCCGGATGGCAGCAATAACACGGTCCGCGCCCAGTTTGTCAAACGCATAGCGGATAGATGCCTCGGCACATTCCTTGCCGTAGCCCTGCCGCCACAGGTCGCGGCGGACGATGTAGCCGATGCCGATCGCAGTCGTATCTGCATAAAGATGCTCGGACAACGGCCCGGCAAGCGCGACCAATTCACCGGTTTGCTTGTCGAGTGCAGCAAAATATCCGCAGCCGTCCTCGCGATAGCGGCGCATCATATCTGCGATCCAGTCGCAGACCTCGTCATAAGTAAAGCCGTGTTCCCAGGCATACATGGTCTGCTCATCCTGCAGGATGGGCGAGATCAGCGCGTAGTCGTCCGCCTGCAGCCGGCGGAAATACAGCCGCTCGGATTCCATTTCATACTGTTGCATAAAGGTCCCCCGTTAAAACGGTGCGGCGAATGCCGCACCGTTCCTGTCTGTTGTGTATTTTTTATTTTGTGCCGAAAATACGGTCGCCTGCGTCGCCCAGGCCGGGTACGATGTAGCCATGGTCGTTGAGTTTTTCGTCGATCGCAGCAACGAAGATCTCAACATCCGGATGCGCCTTCTGCACCGCCTCGATGCCCTCGGGCGCCGCGATCAGATCCATCAGCTTGATGTGCTTGACACCGCGCCGCTTGAGGCCGTCGATCGCGGCGACAGCCGAGCCGCCGGTTGCCAGCATCGGGTCGAGCAACAGCACGTCGCGGTCCTGGATATCGTTCGGCAGCTTGCAGTAATACTCGATCGGCTGCAGGGTTTCAGGATTGCGGTACAGGCCAATGTGGCCGACCTTGGCAGCCGGGATCATTTCCAGCATGCCGTCCACCATGCCGAGGCCGGCGCGCAGGATAGGCACCAGCGCGATCTTCTTGCCCGAGATCACCTGCACACGCGCATCAGACACCGGGGTCTCGATCGTGATTTCCTTGAGCGGCAGGTCGCGGGTCGCCTCGTAGCACATCAGCATGGCGATCTCACGGGTCGCTTCGCGGAATTCCTTGACGCCGGTGGTCTTGTCGCGCATCAGGCTGAGCTTATGCTTGATCAGCGGATGATCCATTTCATGTACGGTTGCCATAGTAAGACTCTCCTTTATCCTCAATTTGCTTTACTCTCTGATAGCCGTTTGAGACGTTCGCGTTCCGCCTGCGGGCGGCGCAGGTAAAACGCATCCAGATCCTGCGGGGAGCAGGTCTTGCCTGTGCGGAGCAACGGCAGTGCAGCCGCCGCTACGCCATATCCCGTTGCATAGCGCAGCTCAGGCGGAGCAAGGTGCAGGCCGGGACATTTCTCTTTAAGGGTATTATAACATAGATCAGCGCCGTCTCCAACCAGAAAATACGGGGTGCGGCCGATTTCTTCGCCCAACTCGGTGAGCTTCAGCGCGCGGTCGCGGCACAAGCGCTGCGGCACACCGTCTTCCACAGCAAACAACGCATTATATACCTGCCCGGCGCGCGCATCCATCACACAGCACAGCAGGCCGCCGAGCGCGCGTGCGCCCCATGCCATTGCCTCCAGGGTGGATACGCCGATGCACGGCTTGTCCGCGCCGAGTGCCAGCCCCTTGACCGTCGCCACGCCGATGCGCACGCCGGTAAACGAGCCGGGGCCGTGGGCGACGGCAAATGCATCCACCTCATCCAGCCCGATACCACAGTTCGCCAGCAGGTTTTCTGCCATCGGCAGAAGGGTGCGCGAGTGGGTCAGGCCGCAGTTCTGGAAGGACTGTGCGATCAACTTTTCATCCTCGGTCAGCGCGACCGAGGCGGAAACCGCCGAGGATTCCAATGCAAGGATGTTCAATCCGACACCTCCCCAAACGCGACCGTCCGGTCATTTTCGGAATTTCCGTACGAAATATGTACGGTTTTATAAGTTTCCGGCAGGATATCAGCCGCGTTTTCGCTCCACTCGATGAGCACGATGCGGCTGCCGTCCAGGTATTCGTCAAACCCGATCTCGAACAGCGCTTCGCTGTCGAGGATGCGGTACAGGTCAAAATGCGCCACGCGCCCGGCGGGCGTGTCATACTCGTTGGCGATCGCAAACGTCGGGCTGGTCACGCGGCCTTGGTAGCCGAGACCGCGCAGCACACCGCGGGTGAACGCGGTCTTGCCCGCGCCGAGGTCGCCCGAAAACGCGACCACGTCGCCCGGGTGCAGCAATTTTGCGTATTCTGCGCCGAGGGCTTCGGTCTCCTCGGAGGAGTGGGTGATATATTCCATCAAAACACCTTTTCTATACATTCTCTGCTTATCATACCACGACGGGGCGCAAATGGCAAGGCGCACACAGGGATGCTGCTTTGCATGGATTTTACGCATCCTGCACCTGGATTTGACCTCCCTCTGCTATACTGAGACAAGCATGCAGGAGGGGATCAATATGGACTTTAAAAAAGCGGGCATCACGGGGCTTGTGCTGATCGCGCTGGCGTTTCTGGTGCTGCTGTACACCGTGCTCCGGGAGGACTGGGTCCCATGGCGGATGCCATGGACGATCTGGGGCTTTATTGTGCTTGCGTGCGCAGGGCTGGCGGTGCTGCTGGTCTGGCACCGCTGCCCGTACTGCGGCAAGGGGCTGAAATTCGGCGCAAAGCACTGCACGCACTGCGGCTCCTCGCTCTTAGACTGCGGCCACATCCAGCAGAACCGTGAGACGCCCGCCTCTGCTAAGCTGCCGCGCAGCCACATCCGGGCGGAGCGCGTGCGGTGGGTGCTCTATGTGCCGGTGCTGATCGGGCTGGTGTTCAGCCCGTTTGTGGAATGGTGGTCCTATCCGATGACAATAGTGATGCTCGGCGTGTATCTGCTGGTGGCCATCGCGATCGCGCGCATGTGGATGCGTTGCCCGCACTGCGGTAAAACGCTGGACGGCGGGGAAGCCTACTGCCCGCGATGTGGGGGACGGCTGGAGCGGTAGGCGGCTTGCGCGGCAGTGCGCCGTGTGGTATATTGACAGAAGAAACCACGCGCGGAGGAAACTGCCATGCACTTTGAACCGATCGACCTGTCCCGCTGGGAGCGGGCGGAGTACTTTACCCACTATTTGCACGAAATCCCCTGCACCTACAGCATGACCGTCCGGCTGGACATTACAAAGCTGAAGCAGTCCGGAAAACAACTGTACGCGGCGATGCTGTATGCACTGGCAAAGGCGGTCAATGCCCACCCGGAGTTCCGCATGGCGCTGGACGCGGACGGAAAACCGGGCGTTTATGGCCGGATGCATCCCTGCTATACCGTGTTCCATAAGGATACCCAGACCTTTTCCAACCTGTGGACAGCGTTTGACGGGGATTACGCGGTGTTCTGCCAAAATTATCAGCGGGATATGGAGACCTACGGCAGCATACACCGCATGGACGCCAAACCAGGGCTTCCGGAGAACAGCTTTACGGTCTCCATGTTGCCGTGGGCGTCGTTTGAGGGTTTTAACCTCAACCTGCAAAAGGGGTATGCCTATCTCAAACCGATTTTCACCATCGGGAAATACACCGGACAGGACGGCCGGTATACCCTGCCGCTCGCGGTGCAGGTGCACCACGCGGTATGCGATGGCTTCCATGCCTGCCGCCTGGTGGACGAGGTGCAGGCAACGCTGGATAGCGGGCTTTGTTGATGGGCAGCGGAAGGAAGGGATAGCATGAAACGGAAAATCGTGTGGGGCGGCGCGGTGCTTGTCATTGCGGCAGTGCTGGTGTATTTCCTGTGGCCCATGCCGCTGGGTGAGGTGCTGCCGGAAGGGGAAATAATCAACATAGTGTATATCAAACATATTCTGACGGAAAATGGAGAGGCATTGCAGGAAAGTACGGACTTCCAGCTGGACGCGGGCTCTGAACAGGCAGCACAACTGCGCGCGGCGCTGGAGGGCTATACCTATCACCGCACATGGGGAACAATATTGAGCGACAATTCAATTGACGGGGCGGACGAATGGGCAGGCTACACATTGCATCTGGATGCAGGCGACAAGAGTATTACCAGCATGGGGAGCGGCAAGGTTCTGATCAATGGGTGCATGTACCGTGTGGGCTATTGGGGGAATCAGACTGACCTTGCATGGATGGAAGAGGTCTGTGCGGTACTCGGGGTGTGAAGCTCTACAGCCGCACGGTCTCGGTCGCGATCTTGTCGCAGAACGCCCGGTCATGCTCGACGAACAGCAGCGTTGGCTGGTAGGCCGTCAGCAGCTGTTCGATCTGCATACGTGAAAACACGTCGATATAATTTAAGGGCTCGTCCCACAGATAGAGGTGCGCCTGCTCGCAGAGGCTGCGGGCAAGCAGCACCTTTTTCTTCTGCCCGGCGCTGTAGTCCGCCATGTCCTTTTCAAACTGCACGCGCGCAAAGTCCAGCTTGCGCAAAATGGCGAAGAACAGCGTGCGGTCGATGCCGCAGGCTTCGGCGTAAACGCTCAAACTGCCAGACAGGAAAGACGCATCCTGCGGCACATAGGAAACAATCAGCCCGCTGCCCAGCCGCACCGTACCGGTGTGGGGGATGTCCTGCCCGGCGATGAGCTTCAGCAGGCTGGACTTGCCGCTGCCGTTGCGCCCGGTGAGCGCGATGCGCGCGCCGCGGCGGATGGTCAGGCGCACGCCCTCGACGACAGACGAATCGCCGTACTGCACCGCCACATCGGTCAGCTCAGCGAGCGTTTCTGCACGGTAGGAGAGCGGGTGCAGCTTGAGATCGTCCGCGCGCTCGATATTGTGCAGCAGCCCAGCCTTCTCCTCGGCCGCGTCCAGCCGCCGCGCCTCGATCGACTTGGCGCGCTGCATCATCTTGGCGGATTTGTGGCCGATGTAGCCGCGGTCGGGGCGCAGACCGGAATTGCGCACATGCTTCTCGGACTCGGTCTTATCCGACCAGCGGGCGGCGCGCTTCGCGGCTTCGTCCAGCCGGCGGATGTCCGCCCGGAGGCGGTCGTTCTCTGCCTGCTCAAAAGCGTCCTGCCGTTCTTTATTTACAAACCAGGACGAAAAATTGCCTTTTTGCAGCTCAATATTCGCTTTGTTGATCGACAAAATATGATCCACACAGCCGTCGAGGAAGGCGCGGTCATGCGAGACCAGCAGGAAGCCGCGCTTGGTTTTCAGGTAATCCGCGACCAGCGCGCGGGCCTCCGCGTCCAGATGGTTGGTCGGCTCGTCGATCAGCAGGAAGCGGTTTTCCCGCGCAAACAGCAGCGCGAGCAGCAGCCGCACCTGCTCGCCGCCGGAGAGCGAGCGGAACGGGCGGTACAGCATCTCGTCCGACAGGTCCAGCCGGTGCATCTCTCGCGCGAGCTGCCAGTATTCGTAGTCCGGCTGCACGTCCTCAATGACGCCGATCGCGTCCTTGTCCGGGTCGGGGATGGCAAAGGGGAAGTAGTCGAAGGGCACATCCGCGCGGATCGTGCCCCGGTACTCGTATTTGTGCTGTAACAGGTTCAGCAGCGTGGTTTTGCCGCGGCCGTTGCGGCCGACCAGGCCGAGCCGCCAGTCCGTGTCCAGCCGGAGCGAAACGTTTTCGAAAATGTTGTCATAGCTGCCGTCGTAGGCAAAGGTCAGGTTTGAAATTTCGATCATAGACATAAAAATGCACCTCCTGCGCATGCAAAAACGGTGCAGGAAAACGCAGACCGCTTTTGCGCGCAGAAAGGCGCAAAAAAGGGCGGCAAAGAGAAACGGGCTTTTCCTGCAAGCGGGCATGGCAGACCGAAGCGATCCGTCCGCCCTCAATATTCCTGCAAGAAGAGCTTATTTCATCTTTCCACCTCAAATCGTTTTGTTTACAAAATGAATATACTGCATCCCGGCCGGATTGTCAAGCCGCATTGTGTTTGGTATACTGATAAAAAGGGCAATGGAGGGGATTTTATGAAAAAGATGTGGAAAAAACTGCTTTGTGCGGCGGTGGCAGGCGGCATGATGTTTTCCACCGCAGGAGCGACCGACTGGGGGCTGTGGTACGGCAACGGTGTCAACCAGCCGCCGAACGGCGAAGACACCGTGCAGACGCTCGCGCAGTATGGCGCGTATTACATGGGCGAGACGGGCGAAAAGGTGCTCTACCTGACGTTCGACTGCGGCTATGAAAACGGCAACACCGCGAAGATACTCGACACCCTCAAAAAACACCATGTGCCGGGCGCATTTTTCGTGGTCGGACACTATCTGGACGCCGCGCCCGGACTGGTAAAGCGCATGGCGGACGAAGGCCATCTGGTGTGCAACCATTCGGATAACCACCCCAATATGACCACAGTCGGGTACGACCGCTTTGTGAGCGAGCTGACCGGGCTTGCCGCGCAGTACAAGGCGCTGACCGGGAAGAAAATCGCCCCGTTTTTCCGCCCGCCGGAGGGTTCGTATACCTACAATACCCTGCGCTGGGCGCAGCAGCTGGGCTACCACACCACGCTGTGGAGCGTCGCCTACGCGGACTGGGATCCCGCGAACCAGCCTTCCCATGCGGGCGCCAGGCAGACCATCAACAGCAGGGTGCACAACGGCGCGATCGTGCTGCTGCACGCCGTTTCCTCGACCAACGCCGCGATTCTGGACGACCTGATCACGAACTGGAAGGCGCAGGGCTATACCTTCAAAGCGCTCAGCGCGCTGCCCGGCCTTGCCGACCCAACCGTGTCCGCGCTGCCCAACCACGCGCTCTTTACGGTGGAGGGGCAAGTAGCCGCGCCGACCGCGTTTTTGATCGACGGCAGCAATTATATAAAGCTGCGAGATATAGCAGCTATGCTGGCAGATACGGAAAAGGGCTTTGCGGTCGCGTATGACCTTGCCACGGACAGCGTTGCGCTGGCAGGCGGGCGGACATACACGCCGCTCGGCACCGAGCTTGCCGGTGTACGCGATGCAGCAGTGGTGCAGGCGGGGGCAGGTTCGCAGCAGATCACACTGGACGGTGCGCCCCTGACGCTGACCGCCTATATGATCGATGACGAGAACTATGTGAAGCTGCGCGACCTTGCGCAGGCAATCGACTGCGGCATAACGTATGACCCCGCGACACAGGCGGTCGATTTGAATCCATCCCTGCCGTATGAGGCATAAAGAAAACGGGACAAGATGCCCTTGCGCTGCGGCGCAGGGGCATCTTTATATTGGCTGTATGCAGATAAAAGGGGGAAAGTAATGGGATTGTAAAATGTAAAATAAGCTTTTGCAAGAACGCTTGAGACAGAATTTTGACAGTGCTATACTCGCTTCTGGAAACAGGGAAAGAAGCTTACCCTGCAATATGAAACAGAGGGAGTAATGCAAACATGCAGACAAAAAGAGTATTGGCGGGCGTTTTGACCAGCACGCTGCTGCTCGGTGCGTGCCCGGCTGCGCTTGCGGCGGACTACAACGACTCCAGCCTGACCGGCGGTTCCGAAGCCTGGCAGGCGTGGACCGAGGGCTGGGCGGCGCTGGCGGCAGACTACACGCAGGTATCGCTTACCCCGGGTGCGGACGAAACCCAGGTAAACTTCGCGTGGTACAGCAAGGATGCAGACGGCGCGGCAACCCCGGTTGTGCATTTCGGCACGGATCGCAACAACCTTGCGGTATTTGAGGGCACATCCGCAGCGGTTGACTCCAGCCTGACGGACGGCGAAGCGTACTCTTACAACCATGTGACGGTAACCGGCCTGCAGCCGAACACCACCTATTATTATACGGTGGAGAAAAGCGGGACGGAAACCGAAGTACAGACCTACACCACCGGCGATTTCGAATCCGCGCAGATCCTGTACGTCGGCGACCCGCAGATCGGTGCATCCAAAGGCCAGCCGCAGAACGGTGAGGAGCTGGTCGCGGACAGCGGCGCAGCCAACACTGCGGCGCGCAACGACGGCTTTGCATGGGACCGCACGCTCGACATCGCAACGGCGCAGAACCCCGGCCTTGACTTTGTGATTTCCGCGGGTGACCAGGTCAACAAGACCGGCCAGGCCAAGGAAGAGGAGTACGCGGGTTATCTGGCGCCGGACGCGCTGGCATCCCTACCGGTTGCGACCACGATCGGCAACCATGATTCGCTCAACCCGGACTACCAGTACCACTTCTACAACCCGAACCAGACCGGCTACGGCGAGACCGAGGCGGGCGGCGATTACTACTACTCCTACGGTTCCGGCCTGTTCATCGTGCTCAACACCAACAACTACAATGTGGCCGAGCATGAGCAGGCGATCCAGGAGGCTGTTGCTTCCGACCCGGATGCGGCCTTCCGCATCGTCACCATCCATCAGGATATCTACGGCTCCGGCCTTGACCACTCGGATACGGACGGCATGATCCTTCGCACCCAGCTGACCCCGATCTTTGACGAATACGACATCGACGTTGTGCTTCAGGGCCATGACCACACCTACAGCCGCACCAAGCTGCTCTACGGCGACGGCCAGTCCCACGGCACCTACGAGTTCCGCCTGAACGAGGATGGCTCGGATTACGATTGGGACAATGCTTACAACACCCAGACCGACGAGCAGATCCCGCTCTATCCGGAAGAGGGCGATACCGCGGGCCAGGCGGCGCACGATGCATTCCAAGCGGACAACAACTGCTACACCATCGAGGATGTCCAGGGCAACACGGTGACCAACCCGCAGGGTACCCTGTACATGACCGCGAACTCGGCATCGGGCTCCAAGTTCTACGAGCTGATCTCCAGCCAGCAGGATTACGTGGCAGCGCGCAGCCAGAACTGGCTGCCGAGCTACTCGGTCATCAACCTGACCGCGGACAGCTTCTCGATCGACACCTACCAGATCACCGACAACGGCACGGTCGAGAAGATCGACGACACCTTCACCATCCGCAAAACGGCTGATGTGGAAGAGACTGCGGCTGTCACGGTGGACGGCGAGGCTGCAGAGGTCGCTACCGCAAATGTCGGCGGCCAGACTTACTACCGCCTGCGCGATCTGGCAACCGCGCTGAACGGCACGGCTGACCAGTTCAACGTTGAGTGGCAGGACGGCGTCATTGTCATCACCGGCGAGGCGTATACAGCTGAAGCCCTTGCACCGGCTGCCGAGGCAACCGGCTCCGCGATCAGCCTGACGATCGAGGTAGATGGCCAGATGGTGACGACATCCGCCGCGGAAATCAACGACAACAACTATGTGCCGGCGAGTCTGCTGGCTGAGCTGGGTGTGACCGCCTCCGTATCGAACGGTACGCTCGCTATCACAACCCGCTGAGTTTCCGTCTCTTCTTCCGTGAATCTCCTTTTTCCGAATTCTCCGCAGGCTGCTGCCTGCGGAGAATTTATGTAATTCTGACAGAAACGAGTGATCTATTTTGTTGAATGACCCCAATACCCGCCGCCGACTGCTGCTCCGCTGGGCGCCGCCGATCATTCTGCTGCTCCTGTTCGCCGTGTTCGTGGTGCGCATCAACATGGTGGATAAGACCGAGCTGGTCTCCCGCGAGGGACAGACCTTTGAAAAAGGCGTTGTGACTGAGATCCTGCAGGACAACCTGCAGCCGGACGGCACCCGCGTGGGCGAGCAGCGCGTGCGCGTGCAGATGACGACCGGCGTGCGCGCAGGCGAAACGCTTGAAATGACCAGCGCTTCGGGCTATCTGTTCGGCGCAGGGTGTACGGTAGGCATGAAGGTGATCGTGATGCAGAGCGTCGCAGGCGACTCGACCGTGGCCAGCGTGTATGCGCAGGACAGGGAAATGGTCATTTATGTGTTTGCAGCGCTGTATCTGCTTGCCCTGTGCCTGGTGGGCGGCATGCAGGGCGTCAAGGGTGCGGCCGGGCTGGTGTTCACCTTTTTCTGCATCATATTTGTCTATCTCCCGCTGGTGTATCAGGGGCATTCGCCGTTCTGGGTGTCG
>HHCFJ05603__coassemble_680_pt1 | contig 15605 bp, 16 predicted proteins | sample HHCFJ05603__metabat2_low_PE_011 | metagenome-assembled genome bin HHCFJ05603
AGAGAGACAGATGCTTGCGGGATTGCATCCACTGGTCGTACCGCGCCAGCTGCTCATGCCGGAATAAACAGCGTAAGACCGGACGGCCAAAATGGCGGGCGATCAGGAATGCTATCATGGAGCCTACACAAATCCCAATATAGTTAAAAAGAAACCCCAGCCAGGAGCCCAAAATCAGTACACCCGCTAAGCAGCTGATGCCGCCGGGCAGAATCGGGATCACGACCTGCACCGCCTGAAGGATCAGGAATAGTGCCGGGCCCCAGAAACCTGCTTTCTGCACAAAATCAGACATGGCCTGCTGGGATGTCAGAATGCCGCGCTGCCATGCCCAAACAGCCAGGATCGCGCAGATAATCAGTCCGAACATCGACACATAGCGCAGTATATTCTTGGTTCGCAGCTCGTTCATGCGCTTCCCTGCACTTTCCGGAAGCGAAGATGGAGGCATTCCAGGTAGGCGGCTTCGACTGCCTGCGCAAATGTCTCAATAGAAAACCGTTGTCCCGTGACCGATGCGGATTTTCTCATGCGTTCGCGGCAGTCTGGGTGCTGCATGAAATTTTCGGCACAGGCAGCAAATTCGTGCTCGTTTGTGTACTGCCAGCCGTTTGATCCCTGTATCACTACACCATCCAAGCAGGCATCCTGCCGGCAGAGGAGCGGCAACCCGGCTCTCAGGGCTTCCATATAGGTTAGGCCCTGTGTTTCACTGGTGGATGCGCTGACAAACAAATCCCCCAGCTGATAGTAGCGTCCGACCTGATCCGGCGGTACCATGCCGGAGAATACAACATGCCCATCCAAATGCAGCCGGTGGGACAGCTTCTCCAGATAAGCCCGGTTCGGACCATCACCCACCAGCAGGAGTGAGACTGGAGCGCTGCGGAACAGGGACATTGCCCGGACAAGCTCTGCGCAGTTTTTTTCCTTTGCCAGTCGCCCCAAATACAGGAGAACGATATGGTTGTCTGGAATCCCTATGCGCTCCCGCAGGCGATGTGCCTCTGCTTGGCTTGCACCTTGCGGCATCTCGATCCCTGTGGGGATTATGTACAGCGGGCGCCGCACCCCGTAGCCGCAAAGGAGGCCGGCCGTTTTTTCTGTTGGAGCAATGATGGCATCCGTGCGGCGGGAGACCCAGCGGGAAAACCGGCGGACCACTTTTTTGCCCCATGCCTGGCTGGGAGAAAAATAGTGCGTATAATGCTCATAGACAGTGTGATAGGTGTGCAGAAGCGGGGCGTCCGCCTTTTCTGCAATATAACAGGCTGCCGGGAAAGTGCTGAACTCGCAGTTGGAATGGACAATGTCCGGCCTCCAGGAGAGTAGTTCCTTGATTATCTGTTTCTGGAGGGGAACACCCAGCCGTGCCTTGGGGTATACCGCACCCACCCCCATGGATCTCAAATAATATACTCCGTTCTGTATATGGGAATATGAGGAGCGGGAAAGCGTGAGGATACGAACCTTGTGCCCGCGGTCCTCCAGCCCTTTGCGAAGATTTTGTACCGAAGTCACGACTCCGTTAACTGCAGGCGTGTACCAGTCGGTAGTTAGCAGTATTTTCATAGATAGCCCCTCTTTCGATCTCCCGGGAAAACAATCCCTGTGATTTCAGTGTATTGGTTCAGTTTAAACAAAGGGAAAACGAAAGTTAAACAGAGTATAAAAAGTATGGCCGGGAACCAGTTCTCAGGCCATACTTTTTTGCACTTTAATCTGGCGGCTGAATAAATATAGCACACTTATCCTGCGGGAACAGTTTGAATACGTACTGGAGACTTGTGACGGTTTGGAACGCATATTACTGATTTTACGAGAAGGTAACGCACGCAGTTGATGGAGTAAAAATGAGCGCCGCCAACAGCGGGTTATGTACTATACGGTATCATCTGCATATCGGAAACAGATCACCACGTACTGCCAGATGAGGGCGAAAGGAGAGACGGATGGATTGCAATGCGGGACTTGCAACGAAAATCTCTAAATGTGTTGAAAATCAGCAATTGAAAAGGGGGGTTTGTACGTAAAAAATATATGTTTTTCTTTGTACAACATTTCTCTATCGACAAAAAATCTAAATTGATAAAATATGGATATAAGAACCATTTAGCTACGTTTTTTATACAAAAAACAGTCATGGGAGGGACGACATTTTATTGGAGAACTTATGAGATGCGATGCTGTACAAGGGGGAGAACAGATATGATCAAACGAGCTTCGCTTTACCTGAGAAGGAAGTACAAACGAACGATTTTACTGCTGGTTTTGTTGTTTGTGCTGGCGTTCAGCCTCGCCGTTGGATTGTCAATGTGGGGCAGCGTGAACACGGTGACAGAGGATGTGCAGGATCGGCTCGGCACCGGCTTTGTCTTTAAGATGCCACCATTGGATCCGATGGATACAACCTATTACCAACCGGTACATTTGCGGGATGGAGGCCGCACTAAAGCCTATGTTGGAGCGACGCTGGATAAGCAATTGGCCGATGAGGTTATGGGAATTGATGGTGTATCCGCCTACAACGGGGAAATGACGCAGTGGATCCATGTAGATGATATTGAAATTTATCCTGGGGCAATGACTTTACGGACGGAAGAAGCGCTGAATGACCCGCGTCGGATCAGAACAATCGAACGTAATTATGAAAGCCAAGGCGGCTTTGAATATTATCAGACAGAAGGAACTGAGACTGTCATTTATGGAAATACCAATACTGCCCTTTATGATAAATTCCGTACCGGTGCATTTGAGTTGATATCCGGTCGCCACATTACACCTACAGACAAGCAGAAAGTCCTGATATCGGATGAAATTGCAGAACGGAATCAACTCAATGTCGGTGATACATTCCATATCAGCTTGTGGAACAAACATCTGGGGAAATACGATCCCTTTGACCAAGTGCTCGGAAGCTGGGAACTCGAAATCGTCGGTATATTTCATGTGAACGGATATCAGCCGACAGGTATTTGGGTGCACGAAGATAAGATCGCCTATAACTGGCTTCTGTCAGATGAAGATACTGTGGCACAGATCAATCTGGCTTGGGATCTGGGACGCTATACCGACTATGTGCGCGATCTGCAATATGAAAACCTGACGTTCTTTGTCGCTGATGCGGATCAGCTGCAGCCAATTATGGAACAAGTGGAGCAGTTGGATGTAGCGGGGATCGGATTCTTTGAATTAGCGGCAGATGATACCATGTACAGTTCTACGATTGAACCACTGAGCGCTATCAAAACAATGGTACTGATTGCAGTTGCGGTGATTGCAATCGGCTGCTTCATCGTGCTGTGCATCGTGTTTACCATGTGGATCCGGAGCAGACGGCGTGAAATTGCAATCTACCTGTCGCTCGGTATCCGTAAGGTAGAAATACTTGGACAGTTTATTATCGAAGCGGCAGTGGTCGCAGTTGCTGCTTCGGTTGTGGCATTCGCAGTCTGCCAGCCGGTAGCGGGTGCGATCGGAAACGGGGTGCTATCTTCCGTTGTTGCGGAGGCAGCGCCCGAGGAGAAAACATATACGGAGGATGAAATCTATCAGGCAGCCATAAGTGGACAGGTATCTGAATTGTTCGCATATGACAGCGGAACCTATGCCGGGCCGGAGCACATCGACTTCCAGTTCGGGCTGGCTGAGATGCTGATCCTTGTTGCGGCGGAATTCCTGATCATCATCGCGGCAATCTGCAAGGGCGGATCGTTTATCTTCAAGTTGCAGCCGCGGCAGATCATGACAACATTAAGCTGAGAAAGGAGAGCGGTAAAATGCCGACACATAAACGCGCGTGGCTATATGTCATCCGGAACAAAAAGCGTACGACGTTGCTGTTTATCCTGCTTGTGGCATTGATGAGCCTATCGCTGCTGGGCCTGGCCCTGTATGCTGCCTGCGGCGATGCGGTCAAGGAACTGCGCAGAAGCATTGGTGGATATATCGCCATACAGACTGCGGCAGAAAGTAGCCAAGACACGGACGATGCACTGTTGCAGCAAGTGCGAACGCTGGACAATATCAGCAAGTATAATGGAGTAGATCCTTACTATATGTACACGGAAGGGCTCAAACTGACCCCTGGTTCCTACCGTGGAACAGGTATGGTCGGCGAGTTTGTGCCGAAGTTGGTCGCATGCACGGATTCTTCCCTGCATGAGCGGTTTGTCGGGGCTTCCTTTATGCTGGCCGAGGGCCGCCACATTACAGAGGGCGATCTGCACAAGGCGATGGTGTCCAAGGAACTCGCTCAGATGAACGGATTGTCCGTAGGTGATACAATCCATGCAAGCGTGGTGGAGGGTGTGGCTGGCTGGCAGCCGGAGCAGTATGGTACTGAGGTGGATTTTGAGATCGTCGGTGTTTACCAGATCGCACGCAACGAGCCGAGTGATCCCACAACGCCTGAGAGCGAACTGCAGGAGAATATGATCTTTACGGATATCGGTACGGCGAAGGAACTGTACGCGCTGAAATTCCCTGAGCGGCCGGCAGAAAGTTTTCAGTACAGCGCGGGGATCTTCCTTTTCTTAGACGATCCGGCGCTGATGGCGCAGACCGCCGCAGACCTGCGGGCACAGACCTATGCAGATTGGGACGGCTTCATCATCACGGAAAATGATACAAGGTATCAAAGCGCAGCAGCACCGATCCAAAAGGCAGAAACGATCAGTTTTTTCCTGTTGATTGTGCTTCTCGTGCTGAGCGTGGGTATCCTGGCGCTGGTTCTGCTGATGTGGACAAGGGAGCGGATGACCGAAGTAGGAATACTGATCTCGCTTGGCATTCCGTCAAAAGGGATCGTGCGGCAGATCATACTGGAGAACTATATGGTTGGCTTACCAGCGTTTGCGGTATCGGCGCTGATCAGTCTTGCGTTGTCAGACACGATTGGCAAATTGATCGGCGGTATGGTGGAGGAAATGCAGCTGGCGCATTATATCGGGCCGCTGCAAATGGCAGCAGTGCTGGCAGGGGCGGCGGTTGTCATTTTGATTGCCGTGCTGTTGGCTTCTGTTTCCATTATGCGCAAAAAGCCAAAGGACATTTTGACGGACTTAAGTTAAAAACGACACATGACAAGGATAAGGAGGATTATTATGGCAGTATTATCGACAAAGGCATTGACGTATTACTATTTTGAGGACCGCAATATTTTTGAAGGGCTGGATCTGGAATTTGAGCGGGGTAAGGTTTATGTGATTTTAGGGGCATCCGGCAGCGGTAAAACCACATTGCTTTCCCTCCTTGGCGGACTGGATACACCCAAAAGCGGCGAAATTCTGTTTGAAGGGAAAAATATCGCGGAGATGGGCTTGGAACAGTACCGCCACAACTGTGTGTCGTTTGTATTCCAGAATTATAACCTGATCGAGTATATGACACCAAAGGAGAACGTAGAGCTGGTGGATGCCCGTGCGACGGCAGACACGCTTCATCAGGTTGGCCTGACGGATGATGAGATCAACCGAAATGTACTTAAGCTGTCCGGCGGGCAGCAGCAGCGCGTAGCAATTGCACGGGCGCTGTCGTCGCCCGCTCCGGTGATCCTGGCAGATGAGCCGACCGGAAACCTGGACGAGGACACGGCGCACGACGTGACCGAACTGCTCGTCGAGCGCGCGCGGTCGTTGGACAAATGCGTGATTATCGTCAGCCACTCCAACGAGGTCGCTGCAGCCGGGAATGTGATCCTGCGCTTTTCTCACGGGGAAATTACGGTGGAATAACAAGCGCCGGCAAATGGGACAGAATGAGCTTTGTTAGGGGAGGGATTCATCGTGACACCGCCAAAACGCGCGTTATTGTACATCTGTCGGAAAAAGAAATTCTCTATCCTGCTGTTTCTCCTGCTGGCGCTGCTGTTTTCCGCCTGCCTGATGGGGATCATCATGGTGCGGGGGCTGGAGGATACGCAGTCTACGCTCCGCCGCACGTTTGCCGGGAGCTTCTATGTGTCGACAAACTGGGGGATAGTCGGCACGCAACCCGAAACCGTTTCTGGGTTTGAGTTTCTTGATGACGAAATGGCAGCGCAGATTGGAGATTTTGAAGGAATTGCAGCAGTCAATGCAACTTCATACGACTATTTTTGCTCCGACGAACTTCAAACTATCCCCAATTTGTTTGCAAGCATTTTAGCGGACACGAATCCCGCTGATAAAGAAAATTATGACAAGGCCTTGGCCTTTAGCAAGATGTCAAGTTATTCATTCAATTCATATTCTGAGTTAGCAACAGAGTTCCGAACTGGGCAATTCATCTTGACTGAAGGACGACACATTACACCAGATGACGTACATGTTGTATTAATTTCGGATGAAGTAGCAGAGAAAAATGATCTCGCCGTGGGGGACTCATTCTACGCATATCAAACAAGCGCCACTTCAGGAGGGAACTTTTCCAATTATGATGGTATTGGCTTTGACTTGGAAATCATAGGTATCTATCATGTAGAGGCATCGCAAAAAATCACAAAATATACAAATGAAACAGATATCGCAGCTAATAAGATTTTTGCAGATATCAGAACTAAAGTGGAAACCCAGCAGCTTGCAAATGATTATGTATACTACCCTTTTGTCTACTTCTTTGTTGATGACCCAGCGCATATCGACGAGATCATGGCGGCTGAACAGGAACGGGATGATATCCCGTGGGAGTATTATCTAATCGGCGTGGATGAGAGTGAGTACAGCACGGTTGCCGAGCCGCTGCGCTCCATGCACACGACCATTCTTGTAATCACCTGTATCGTCGTGGCTGTGCTGCTGATCCTGCTGTATCTGGTGCTGCGAATGTCGCTGCAAAGCAGAAAGCAGGAGACCAAGATATATCGTTGTCTCGGCTACTCCAAGCGAAATATCTGGGGGCAGTTTGTGATCGAAGGAGCTCTGCTTGCCCTGCTGGCGTTTATCCCGGCGGCAGCGCTGGCGCCGCCGTGCACCGCCGCTATGGGGGAAGTGGTAGAGAATATCGTCGCGGCGCAGAGTGAGGAGCCGCCGGAGTACAGCGAGGCGGAAATCGCTGCAGCTATGCGTGACGGTTCCTTCGTGAATATGATGGAGGATATGCAAAAGCTGTATCTGGACGAGCCGGTAGAGATCGATATGGATACCGGGCTGACGCTGCCGGTGGTGCTCGCCAGCATGGCAGCCGGCCTTGCAGCGGTTGTGCTGTTTGTTTCGATCCAGAGCCGGGAACTCCTGAACGCCGGATTGCGATGAAAGCAGGTGAAGAAAATGAAGCCTTGGAAACGGGCATGGTTATACGTCTGCCGTGAGCGGAAGCGCAGTATCCGCCTTATTCTCCTGTGCCTTGTTCTGACCGTATTCATGCTGCTGTGCAGCTGGGTGCAGGCCAGCATGGCGCAAAACGCGGAAGCACTGCGCAAAATCATCGGCGCCTCCTTCCGGATCGAGGATGATGCGGAGGGGATGCGGATCAACGACAGCCTGATCGCCCAAATTGAAGGGCTCGGCAATATCCGCCGCTCCAGCGGTGAAAACCTGCAGCTCCTGTATTCTGAAAGTATTCGCCCCATCCCCGGCATGCTGGCCGGGACCGAGGAGGAAGGCCAGTATATGATGAGCTACTACTCCGGCCATTACAGCGAGCTGGAGCAGCATTTCCGCACAGGCGAGCTGACCCTTGCGGAAGGGCGTCATGTTACACCGGAGGACTGCTTTTCGGCTGTGGTTTCGCGCGCGCTTGCCGAGCAGAACGGCCTTTCCGTCGGGGACAGCTTTTCGGCATCATTCGCTCCCGGCACGCTTGCAGAGAGGCCACAGCTTTCGGATGAGCCGTTTTCGTTTACCATTGTCGGTATTTTTGATATCACCGGGCAGCAGACGCAGCTTAACCAGGCAGAGCCCAGTATGCTGCAGAACACGGTATTCATCGACGCTGCTGCGGGACATGCCATCGACAGCGGCGATCCCACGCACAGCCGCTACCGTTACGGCGTTATCTTTATGGTGGATGACCCGCGCGATCTGGAGCAGACGGTATCGGCTGCACAGTCCGTTCTGGATATGCAGCATTTCAAATGCGTCGTTGATGACACAGAATACCGGCAGTCTGTACAGCCGCTCGAACGGATAGAAACCCTGATGAAGCTGCTGACCGGCGCACTGGCCGGGATCGGGACCGCGGTCCTTGCACTGGTGCTGCTGCTCTGGATCCGGCAGCGGACAACGGAGATCGGCATATATCTTTCCATTGGATTGAGCAAACGAAACATTTTGCTGCAATTTCTGACCGAAAGCATGGTGTCATCTGTTATCGGCGGTATCCTTGCCATTCCATTGACTTTCGCCATCACTACAGCTGTCCGCCTCACCGGAGCGGCGGAGCAGATGCTTGCCTTCCCATCGGCAATATCCGTATGTGTGATATGGATCACGGTTGTGGCAGTTACGGTGCTGGCAACCCTGTTGGCTGCGATCCGCCTGCTGCGCCTGCAGCCGAAAACGATATTGTCTGTTTTGAGTTGACAGTGGGATGTAATCTGTCAAGCGCGGTTCCTGAACGGGAAAAAGATCAGCAGAGATCCCTTCGGGATCGGGGTGGAGTGCGAAAAAAGGATATCAAAGCCGTATGGCAAGGTTGTTGCGGTTGTTTCATAAGGATATGCTGGCGGTTTGCACAGAACATCTGTGCAAACTGCCTCTTGCTTTTTTTGTGGGAATCCATTAAAATGAAACTATGTTTTATAATATGGAACGTGGAGGGATGAAAATGGCAGGAGCTTCGTCTGTACAGTCGCTTGACCGTGCCTTTGATTTGCTTGAGCGGCTTTGCTATAGCCATGGAGGCATGACTATCGGAGCGCTTTCGGCGGAAACCGGTCTGCATAAAAGTACGGTGCACCGTCTGCTGTCCAGCATGTGCGCTCGCGGGTATGTGCAGCGGGATGCGGCGACCAGCATTTACCGCGCGAGTATGCGTCTGTGCGAGTTGAGCAGCTCTATTGTGGACAATTTGGATATGGTAGATATTGTACGCTCGCCGCTTGAGGAGTTGGGCCGTCAAACAGAGGAGACTGTCCATCTTGCCATGCAGGAGGAGCAGGACATTGTCTATATCCATAAGGTGGAGAGCGGCAGTGGTGCGATCCGCATGTTTTCGCGCATCGGCATGCGCCGCCCGCTGTTTTGCACCGGAGTAGGCAAAGCGATACTTGCGACCTGGCCGGACAATGAGGTGCAGTCGGTCTGGCAGAAAAGCGATGTACGTCCCTGGACGGAGCATACCATAGTAGATGAGCGGGCTTTTGCTCGGGAGATTGAGCAGGTGCGCAGCCGCGGCTATGCGTTGGACGATGAGGAAAACGAGCTTGGCGTGCGCTGCATTGCAGCGGCTTTGCCGGATTATAGCGGCAGAGCCACCTATGCGATCTCGCTCTCTGCGCCTGCAGGTAAGATGACGGATGAACGGATTGCAGCGCTGCTGGGTCCGCTGCTTGCCACGCGCGACCAGATTGCGGCTGTGCTGGCCGGAGGCAGCAGCCGGCGCTGACGGAATGGGATTGCGGCACAAGCGGACGCTGGTGCTTCGGTTCAGGATTTTGGCCCGGCGTTCCAGTGTGGCCAGTGGAGAAAGGATACAGAAATGACTGAGGTTTTGCAGCTGCCGCACGGCAGGCTGACGCATTATGGAAAGGCACAGGGCTTTGCCAAATCCGCGCTCGTGATCTGTCCGGGAGGCGGGTATGAATTCTGCTCGATCCGCGAAGGCGCACCCGTGGCGCGTGCCTTTGCGCGCGATGGGATCGAGGCCTTTGTGCTGGAATACGACTGCGCCCCCGTCCCGCTGGGGACGATGCCGGTGCGCACTGCGGCGGCAGCGGTCGCGTGGGTGCGGGAGCATGCTGCGCAGTTCCACATCAACCCGGACCGCATTGCGATCGGCGGCTTTTCCGCAGGCGGGCATCTGGCGGGCACGCTGGCGGCGGTCTGGAACAAGCCGGAATGGTTTGAGCCGGGAACAGACCTGCAGGCGCACCGGCCGAACGCCGCGGTGCTGTGTTATCCGGTCGTTTCGGCGGGGGAGCATGCCCACCGGGGCAGCTTTGTGCAGCTCGCGGGGGCGGAACGGGACAAGCAGCAGGTTTTTTCGCTCGAATACCTTGTGGATGGCGACATGCCGCCCACCTTCCTCTGGCACACGCTGGACGACGATGAGGTGCCGGTCGAGAACACGCTGCTGCTCGAGCAGGCGCTGCGCCGCGCCGGCGTGCCGCACGAGGTGCATCTGTTCCCGCACGGCGTACACGGTCTTTCCCTGGCGGATTATGAAACATACGAGCCGACGCGCGGCCGTCTGCCGGACCGGCATGTAAACCGCTGGCAGGCGTTGTGTGCGGAGTGGCTGAAAAACCTCGGTTGAAGCAGGGGCTTGACAGGAAGCGGCTTCGGATGCTTGGATGATGTATGTATAGACCACCCATGAAAATGGGTGGCTTTATTTTATAAAAAATAAAATTAAAGATTGACTTTAATAATATTAAAGTATATACTGAAGGTACAAGGAAAGGAAGTGATGGCGTGGCGATAGAGGTCGTACCTGCGTGGATGGAGCAGCTGGACGACGAGGACGTGACCTTCATCAAGAAATTTATCCTGGCCTCGGGCTCGCTCAAAGAGGTTGCGGGCGTGTACGGCGTGACCTATCCGACCGTGCGCCTGCGGCTCGACCGGCTGATCCAGAAGATCGAACTCGGCGAGCGGGAAGAGGAGGAGCCGTATATTGCGCTGATCAAACGCCTCGCCGTCAACGATAAGCTGGATTTTGACACCGCGAAAATCCTGATCAACGAGTACAAAAAACAGAAAAAGGAGGCAGAGTAATGGTTATATGGGTTCATATTGCAGTCGTATTGCTGATAGCGGCGGCTGTCATCGCATTGCAGGTTTACCTGTCCAGACGGCAGGCATGGTGGCCCGGGCTGGTGCTGCCCGTGCTGTGGTTTGCTTACACTCTGTTTGTGATCGTCGCCGCGGTCACGGGCTATTATTACGTTTATGAGACACCTCTGTCGGTGGACATTGACCTGCTGGTGAGCTTCCCGCTCAGCATGCTGCAGGCCAATATCCCGGCGTTTGTGCTGCTGGCGGTGTATTTCTTCTGCCGCTCGCGCCGGCGCAGACAGAAGCAGCTGGATAAGATGCAGGTGCAGGACCTGTAAGGGGGAATGGTGATGAAACTCACAGAAATTCTGGTTACCCTGAGTCTGTATGTGCCGCTTATCGTGGTATTCGTCATTTGTATTGCGCTGGAAATATTTCTGGCAAATCGTCAAAGCCGCTGGCCCGGGCTGGTACTGCCGATATGTTGGCTAATGCCTGCGTGGCTTGTTCTGCCAAACTTACTGCTGAACGCGCTGTCACTGGCGGAAAACGCGGGGCAAATGCTGCTGGCGCTGTTGGTGGTGCCGATCTGCCTGCTGCCGGCGCTCGTGCTGCTGGCGATTTACTGGTTTTGCCGCCGACGCAGGAAAAGCAGGGAACAGGTAGAGAAAATGAAGATACAGGATTTGTAGGGGGTATTTATGGCGCTTACTTTGATGACGGTTTTGATTGTGCTGTTCAACATGCTGCTTTGGGCGGCCGTGCTGGCGGGGATCATCGCGCTGGAGGTCTGGCTGTCCCGCCGAAAAAGCCGCTGGCCGGGGCTGATCATGCCGATCATCTCCTTTGCGCTGTCGCTGCTGCTGGTATTCGGCTTCGTGGCCTTTTCGGCAGTCTCCGCGACCAGCGAATTGCAGGTTACCGAGGCGGAAACCGGCGAAATCATCCATCAGGAGCAGCGGGTGGAGGAGGTATCCGACTGGACACTGGGTGACACCGTGCAGCTCGGGATTCTCCTGCTGGTCGGCAATATCCCGACCTTTGTGCTGCTCGGCACTTACTACATCGGCCGGGAAAAGCTCCGCCGCGACAAGCTGCTGGAGAAGATGCATATACAGGACTTGTAAAAACGCAGAAGCAGGCCCCTCACGAAGCGGGGCCTGCTTTATTTTGCGTATGAAAAAACCGCATTCCGGACAGACGCATCCGGAATGCGGGGTCATGCAGTTGCTTTCTGATAGGCCAGGAACAGATATCCGCCGACAGCGGCGGCCATCTCCCGTGAAGCGACGGCTTTGTCAGCCAGCGTCACGATCCATGCGATCCGTGTGCGCGGCATGGCTGCGAGCGGGAACATGTGCCGCGCGATAGCCTCGCACTCGCGCTCGGTCAGGCCAAATACCTGCCGTGCGCGTCCGGCTGCAATATGTCCATGCACAAAAGCGTGCATCCGCATCACACGCTTGATGCCGGAATACCGGCGCAGGTAGCGGCGGAAGCGTTCGTCATGCCAATCGTAGCCGAAGAAATCGTGCAGCAGTGCGGCGCGAAGTACAGAAGCGGTTTCGTCCCCGGACAGACGCATCCAGCGGGCGATGGCATAAGCCGCCCCTGCCACAGCAACAGAATGGTCGTAGACCGAATTATCCGCGCCGTGGTGCTGGAAGCCGCGCAGCTGCTGGAACTTGGGGTGGTTCAGGATATCCCCGGCAAGCTGCTGGATTTCACTGTCCATTGGACTCACCTCCCTGACTTTTACTGTACCCTTATTATATGCCGCAAGCTGCACAAAAACAAGGGGAAAAATGTAACAATTCTATGACATTTGCTGCGGCTGGCTGCCGAGCAACTGACGCAGGACATGATGGTGCAGCAGGACCGCGGCAAGCAGGCCGGCTGCTTCAGCGATCGGGAAGGAGAACCAGACAGCGGACAGGCTGATGCGGGAAAGTGCAGCAGCAGCTGGCAGGATGACGGCCAGCTGGCGCAGCAGCGCAACCACAAGTGACTCGTTGCCGCGCCCCAATCCCTGCATGCAGCCGCTCAGGATGACAGACACGCCTGCAAAGCAGAATGAGATCGAGATAATACGGATACCTGGCACACCGATGGTAAGCATGGTGTCTGACGCGTCGAACAGGCGCAGCAATGGCACAGGCAGCAGTTCAAAGAGCGCCGAACCCGCCGCCATGATGCCCAAGGCAAGCAGCAGGGCATAGCGGGTGATGCGTTCGATACGCCGGCGGTTTCTCGCGCCGAAATTGTATCCGATCATAGGGATAAGCGCATTGTTCAGGCCGTATATCGGCATGAACAGGAAATTCTGAAGCTTGTAGTACACGCCGTAAAAACTGACCGCAGTCTGGGAAAACGGCATCAGGATGCGGTTGAGGCCGACCGTAAGCACGCTCATCAGCGACTGCTGCAGCGCAGCGGGCAGGCCGATACGCACGATCTCCCCGAGAATCTTCCCATCCGGACGGAATCCGCGGATATGGATGCGCACATCGTGGTTAAAGTGCACGTTGATTGCAAACCCGATCGCCATCGCGATAATTTGGGAGATCACAGTTGCGAGCGCCGCGCCCGTTGTGCCCAGGGCGGGGAAGCCGAACAGGCCGAAGATCATGATGGGATCCAGAATGCAGTTGAGTACCGCTCCAATCAGCTGGGTGACCATGTGATAGACTGTGTTTCCGGTCGCCTGCATCAGGCGCTCCGCGACGAACAGCAGGAACACCCCACAGGAGGCCACGGAGACGACGGTAATGTAACCGGTGCCCATTTGGATAATTTCCGGCACGTCCGTGAACAAGGCGATGAACTGCCGTCCGAACAGAAGGCCGAGCACGGCAAACACCAGCCAGCAGCATACGGAAAGGAAAATGCCGTTGACCGCGACTGCATTGGCGGCCTCCTGCCTTTTTTGGCCCAGCCGGCGTGAGAGCAGGGCATTGACGCCGACACCTGTGCCGGTCGCTACCGCAATCATCAGCAGCTGCACCGGGAACGCGAGCGAGACGGCAGTCAGCGCATCCTCGCTGATGCGCGCGACAAACGCGCTGTCTACAATATTGTAAAGCGCCTGCACCAGCATGGACAGCATGATCGGGAAGGACATGGTCACGATCAGCCGCCCTTCGGGCATGGTCCCCATCTTGTTTTCTGCCGCCATCTGCCTGCACCCCCGTTTCATTGATATTATCATAGCAGAAAAATGAGTTACACGCAAAGAAAAAGAGCAATCGGGAGCAGATTAGAGAGAAGCAGAGAAAGGGATATCTCTGCACCGCTGGTGCGCATAAAAAAGAACCCTGCGGATTATGCAGGGTTCTTCAAATTCACGCACGGCATGCAGTATTTTATTCGAAAGAGACAAGCGTCTCCACATCCTTGCGTTTGGGGCACATCGGTTCTTCTGCCGGATGGCCGACCGCAATCAGCGCCGCGACCTTCTGTCCCTCTGGGATCTGCACGACCTGCGCAACTTTTTCCTCGTCAAAGATGCCCATGATAACCGTACCCAAGTTAAGTGCGTGTGCGGCAAGGCAGAAGGTCTGCGCAGCAACGCCGGCATCGAACGACTGCCAGTGCGTACCCTGCGAGGTGGAGAACGAACCGTCCCGCTCGTAGCCCGAACGGCCGGTGATCATGGTCAGCACCACCAGCGCGGGGGCGCCCGCCGTGGTCTTCTGGTTGAAGGCAAAGTCCATCATGCAGTCGTCTGCCAGACGCTGCTTTTTCTCTTTGTCGGTCACAACGATATACCGCGCGATCTGGGTGTTTTTCCAGCTCGGCGCATAGGCGGCAGCCGCCACGACCTGCTCGATCTCTTCCTTTGTGACAGGCTGTTCGGTAAATTTTCGCACGCTGCGGCGTGTTTTGAGGCATTCGAGTGCTTCCATGTGGGTTTGCTCCTTTATCAGATTGCTTTACCCTTATTTTAGCAGACCGATCCGTGCATGGCAACGCAATTTAACAAAAACATCACCAAAATATCATCACTCAATGCTGCTGTCTGCCAGCACCTTTACATAGAAGCGCCGTGTGCGCGGGCCGTCAAACTCGCAGAAATAGATCCCTTGCCAGGTGCCGAGCAGCAAGTGGCCGTTCTCGATCAGCACGAGCTTGCTTGCTCCAATACAGCTGGACTTGAGGTGCGCGGCCGAATTCCCCTCCGCATGGCGGAATTCGCGCCGGTCGGGAAAGGCTTCGCGCAGGCCGAGCAGCAGGTCGTGCTGCACGTCCGGATCGGCATTTTCGTTGATCGTGATGCCCGCGGTCGTGTGCGGGCAGTAGACGACCGCCATACCGCTCTTCACGCCGCTCTCCTGGATCGCATGGCGTACCTGCACGGTGACGTTGTACATGCCCTCGTGATCCGTGTGCAGGGTAAATTCTTTGGTTTTCATTGTGTTTCCTCCCTCCGCTTATTCTGACCGGTTTTCATGCAGGTAAGTCGCTTCCAGATCGGACAAATGCAGCTTGACCGCGAGCGGGTATTTCTCGAACGCGTGCGCGAGCGAAAAGCTGCCGCCGCGCACCGAATCATCAAATCCGCCCATGTGCCACCGCACCGCCATGGCCTCCTCGGTTTTGAGGCGCATAAACCGCTCGATCAGGTATACCGACTTTTCTCCGTGGCCGTAGGGGAACTGGTCGTCGATCGCGTAGACCGGCACCTTTTCCCACTCCCCGCGGTCGTTCTTGCGGTTGCGCAGCTCGGTTTTGTAAAAGCCCGCCTTGCAC